>Ga0209070_100101_pt1 | contig 122194 bp, 109 predicted proteins | sample SynthPrep_5_END__FD_187205 | JGI IMG/M metagenome (GOLD analysis project Ga0209070, IMG submission 187205) | Synthetic microbial communities from Ohio, USA - SynthPrep_5_END_DS10_MetaG (SPAdes) (version 2) | ecosystem: Engineered > Bioreactor > Aerobic > Activated sludge | place: USA: Ohio... | reverse complement strand
GACACTTTGCTGCGCGGAGGTCGCCGCCAATACTTGCGCCCAGGCGAGGTGGATCAGGCTGGCGATGCTCACGCCCGCCAGGCGCGCCTGCTGCTGCAGGCGCTGATAGAGAGCGCTGGCCAGCGCCTGCTCGGCTTCTTCGATGTTGCTGCCGTCGCCCTGCACGTTCAGCAAAGCGAACGGCAAGGTCGGCTCGTCGATGTCGCCGAGCATCTGCCGAAAGAACGCTTCATGCTCCTGCTCGCTGACACCCAGGCGCGTCTGCGCCACATAGTTGCGGTACGGCACCGGTGCTGCCAGCGGTTCGCCGTGCCCGGACAGGCTGGCGTGGATTTCTTCGCGCATCGCCTCCAGCGCAATGTGATCCATCGCCAGGTGATGGAACAACAAGATGCCGACCACCCGATTGTGCGCGGGATCACGGGCATACATCAGGCGCAGCAGCGGCGCCTGACTGACATCGAGGCGATAACGCCGCGCGTCGAAACGCTCGTGCAATTGATCGATGATCGCGCCACGGGCAGGATCAAATTCAACCTCATGCACCGGCAAAATCGCCTCGCGCCAAACGACCTGAACCGGCGACGTCAGCCCTTCCCAAACCACCGCCGTACGCAGAATGTCGTGCCGCGCCATGACCTGACGCAGCGCAGCGGCAAAGGCCTCGACCCGCTCGAGGCTGTCGAACGCCAGCAGCGATTGCAGCAAATACGGATCGCCCTGCGCAGCGGTGATGTGGTGATAGAGAATGCCTTCCTGCAACGGGGCCAACGGGTAGATATCCTGCACATTGGCGGCACCGCCCGGCACGGTCGCGACGATACGCTCGATCATCGCCTGATCCAGTTCAACCAATGGCAACAAGTCCGGCGTGATGTACGTGCAATCGGGCGCAATGCGGTTAGCCGGCACCTCGACTTCGCGGCCGCTGCCCTCTGCCGCCGCTAACGCCGCCAGTGTCGGTTGGTTGAACAGCACGCGAACATCGCTGCTCATGCCAATCTGGCGCATGCGTTCGATCAGGCCCACGGCCAACAAGGAGTGGCCGCCCAGCTCGAAGAAATGGTCGTAACGCCCTACCCGGTCGACTTGCAAGACCTCGGCCCAGATCTGGGCGAGAGCGATTTCGACGTCACCTTGTGGCGCCTCGTATTGACGGCGGATCAGCGCGTCCGGCCCCGGTGCCGGCAACGCCTGGCGATCGAGTTTGCCGTTGGCGGTCAGCGGCAAACTCGCCAGGCGCATGTAAGCGGCCGGCAGCATCGTGGCCGGCAAGCGCGATGTCAGGTGCGCGTGCAGTTGCAGGATGTCCAGCGCTTCACGCTCGGTGAACCATGCCAACAGTTGACCGTCGCGCACCAGCACCACGGCTTCCTGCACCGCGTCATGGCTGGCCAGTGCGGCTTCGATCTCGCCGAGCTCGACACGCACCCCACGAACTTTCACCTGGTCATCGTTGCGACCGATGTACTCAAGATTGCCGTCGGCGCGCCACCGCGCGAGGTCGCCGGTGCGGTACATGCGCGCATCAGGCTGCGCACTGAACGGGTCGTCGAGAAAGCGTTCGGCCGTCAGGTCCGGACGGTTCAGATAACCCCGGGCAACCCCGGCGCCGCCAACATACAGCTCGCCAATGATGCCGATCGGCACCGGACGCTGCTGATCATCGAGCAGATAAGCCGTGGCATTGCTCACGGGTTTGCCGATGTGCAACGCCTGCCCCGGGCTGATCAGCCCCGAGGTGGCGACCACCGTGGCTTCTGTCGGGCCGTAGTTGTTGACCACCGCAAAACCTTGCGCTCGGCTGAACTGGCGCAGACGATCGCCGCCAATCAGCAAGGTGCGCAAGGTCGGATGATCGAGTTTTTGGCTGAAGGCGTATTCGGCAATCGGCGTCGGCAGAAAGCTGACATCCAGCGGCTGCGCACGCCACCAGGCAAGCAGCGCATCGATGTCTTCGCTGCTTTCGCTCGCGGGTGCAAAATTCAGCGTTGCCCCGGCACACAGCGCCGGCCACACCTCCCACGCCATTGCGTCAAAACCGAAGCCAGCCAGGCTTGAGGTGTGCTGCCCGGGGCCAAGTCCAAACGCCGCACAGTGCCAGTCGACCAGATTGCCCAGCGTGCGGTGCTCGACCATCACGCCTTTGGGCAACCCGGTGGAGCCAGAGGTGTAAATCACATAGGCGAGGTGGTGGGTGTTCAACCCCGTCACGTCGGGATCGGTCAAGTTGTCGAGCGGCCACTCGCGCCGATCCAGCTCGATCACCGGCAGCGTTGTGGCGGGCAGACGATCACGCAGATCGCTTTGCGTCAGCAGCGCCACCGGAGCACTGTCGCTGAGCAAGTAACTCAGGCGCTCGGGCGGATGCGCCGGATCAATCGGCACATAAGCAGCACCAGCCTTGAGAATCGCCAACAGCCCGACCAGCGTGTCCAGGCCACGGCGTGCAACGATTGCCACACGATCGTCAGGAAGCACGCCGAGGCCGATCAGATGGTGGGCCAACGCATTGGCTTGCCGATTCAGCTCGGCATAAGTAAGGGTTCGTCCCTGATACGTCGCGACCACCGCGTCCGGCTCTTCGGCCACTCGCGATTCGAAGCGCTGATGAATCAGTCGGCCTTGCGGATAACTGACCCGGGTGTCGTTCCACTCATTGAGCCGGGCCAGTTCTGCCGGGCTATTGAGGTTGAAATCGGCGATCGCCAGCGCCGGGCATTCCAGGCCTTGCTGCAGAATTAGCAGCAAGCGTTCAGTCAACGCCGCGATCTCGTCAGCCGTGAAATAGGCCGGTGAATACACCAGATGCAACCAAGCCTTGTCGGTGTAACGGTTGCTGCGCAGGTGAATGGCCAGCGGAGTCGCCTCGTGCTGGTTGGAGACCTTGACCGAGTGTCCCGAAGCCTCACCGTAACGGTAGTCATGGTCGTCCTGTTCGTAGGACAGCGACAGCTCGAACAGTTGCGTACGGTCTTCGCGCAACAGGCCCAGCGCGCGGTTCATCTCGCTCAGCGGGTAGCGTTGATGGCGGAAATCCTGCTTCAGGTCAGCGCCGATCGCCTTGATCAATTCAGCGAATGACAGCGCTCGCCCAAAGCCCATGCGCATTGCACTGACCTGGGTGAACAAGCCCAAGGTGCTTTTGAAGCGGGCACCGGAGCGATTGAGAATCGGCAAACCGATCACCCATTCATCACGTTGGGCGGTACGACTGAAATACACATGCAGCGCCGCCAGCAAGACATGAAACGCCGAGCCGCCCAGTGGCCGCGCGGTGTCTTTCATGCGTTCGTGCAACAGCGCTGGAAATGCCTTGACGTGGATCCGAGCGGGCGCCGCTTCAGCGTCGAGGGGTTCGCGATGACGAGGGGTCAACAAGGGTTCGGGAATACTGCGGTACTTGTCCAGCCAGTAGCGTTGGTCGCGCTCATAGCGAGGTGATTGATGGTAGCGCGCGTCATCTTCGATAAAGTCGACATAGGACGGTGTCGCCATGCGCGGGCGCTCGCCACGGCAAAACGCGCTGTAGATCTCGCCCACCGACTTGAACAGCAGCGCGAACGCCCAGCCATCGATGATCAAGTGATGGGCCTGGGCTGCCAGCCAGTGACGATGGCGATCGAGGCGAATCAGACTGAAGCGGAACAACGCGTGCCCGCTCAACACAAAGGCCTGCGCCATCTGTGCTTCAACCAGCGCCCGGGCCGCCGCCTGTGGATCGGCTTGCCCGCTGAGATCAAACAGCGGCATGGCCACCGGCAGCGCCTGCGCAAACCCTTGCAACGGCAGCCCGTCGTGACCCACGTCCGATCGCAGAACAATGCGCAAGGCATCATTCGCTTCCACCAGACACTCAAGCGCCGATTGCAGCAATGCCGGATCCAGTGGCCCGGTCAGCTCCACGTAACCGCCAATGTTGTACAGCGGCGAATCTCCGCGGCTCAATTGGTCCAGCCAGATATCCCGTTGGGCGGCAGTCAGCGCGAATGTCTCGACAGGCACGGACAGATCGTCCGCCACGTTGGCAGAAGTAGGCTGCATAAGATCCTTCTCATGAAATTTTGCCGGTATTCAAGCATCGGCCCCGGCGCCGACATGACACCTGAAACCCGGACAACCACCAGGCTCGTACGCGCCTGTCTGACCTTGCGGGCGTGTTTACCGTAGGCACTGTCGAAAAGTTCGGAGAGGAAACACTGAAAAGCTTGTAGGAAAAAAACCACATAGCAGCGCCGCCATTTACCCGAGCGCTGCCGATCAGAATTCCCCTTCGCCAGGTTTTCCGGGGCTTGAGCGTGACTGAACAGTCACACTCGCCGTTACGCCGGCGTTTAACAGCGTCAGAACCCCGGCGCCAATATTCAGAAATAGTGGCACTTTGTGTCCCTGTTTTCCCCTACAGACGTAGGACAAATCCATAGGCTTAAATCCCGCTCCAGATCATGTTCAAGGAGAAATGACTGCGTGGGCGGCTTTTACAGAGACGGCAGACGATTCAGTGATGGCTCTGAACCAAGGATGAAGGATATGAATCTGACCGGCAGCATTCGTAATATGGAAAACCCACACTTCTACTGGCAACTGGGTGAGTTGATTGCCAGCACCGGCGATGATCACTTCGCCACGAACATGTTCCAGTTGGTCGACACCTTGGTGCCGGTCAACCGCGTGGATCTGAGTGAGTGGACGCTGGATGAGCGTCAGGCCAGCGTGGTCGACATCAAGCCGTTGGGCAGCGCCGGTTTGACGCAGACCTGTGCCGCGCCCGATCCGCTGGAAAGCCCCGACGATCATCCGCTGCTACAGAAGATGATCGAGATGAACGACTCGCTGCTGATTCAACTGAAAGCCTCGCTCCAGCCTCGCCATCCGCAACACAGTGCCCATCAATGCAATCTGGTTTCGCGTACGTCCAACCGCCGTTGCGTGATTTCGTTTTACCGACCGCATACCCAACGGGTGTTTTCCCTGCCGGAGCTGTCGTTTCTCAAGAGCCTGTCCGACACCCTGCTGCCGCTGATCGAACGTCACGCGCAGATCAGTCGGCAAATCCTCGCCCGGCAACCGCGCCAACCGTTGGCCGAGCTGGATCAGGCGCCGCTGGCGCAGGTGTTCGATGAGCGCCTGGCATTAAGCGACATCGCCCTGTCGGTGCGCGAGAAAGAAGTCTGCCTCGGCCTGTTGACCGGCGGCACCGTGCCGCAAATGGCGGAAAAGCTGCGGGTCAAAAACAGCTCGATCGAGACTTACCTGAAACGCGCCACCGCCAAACTCGGCGTCAGTGGCCGCCATGGCCTGGCGAAATGGATGGCCGGGGCCTGAGCACAACGCTCTTTTAATGCATGAGGCAGTTCGATGTTGACGTTGCGACTTTCCCTGCTGTCCATCGCGGTGCTGATGGGCGGTTGTTCATTGATTCCCGAGTATCAGCGCCCCGCTTCCCCCACTGCCGCGCAGTATCCGACAGCAACGCAGCCAGCCACGAGGGCTGAGGACTGGCGCACGCTGTTCACGGATCCGGTGCTGCAACAACTGATCGAAAGCGCGCTGGTCAACAACCGCGACCTGCGCGTGGCGGCACTCAACGTCGAAGCCTTTCAGGCGCAATACCGCATTCAGCGCGCCGACCTGCTGCCGGCGGTGTCGGCCAATGCCAATGAATTGCGCCAGCGCATGCCGCCGAGCGTGACCCAAGGCAAAGCGCTGATCAATTCGACGTACTCGGTCAACCTCGGGATAAGCGCTTATGAGCTGGACTTCTTCGGCCGCGTGCGCAGCCTCAGCGAGCAAGCGCTGCAAACCTGGCTTGCGACTGAAGAAGCGCGGCGCAGCGCACAGTTGAGTCTGGTGGCCAACGTCGCCAACGCCTACCTGACCTGGCGCGCCGATCAGGAGTTGTTGGAACTGACCCGCGACACCCTTGCTGCCGATGAACAGAGCCTGCACCTGACCACCCGCAACCGTGAGGCCGGCAAATCGTCAGCGCTGGAGCAGGCGCAGGCCAGGACCAGCGTCGACAGTTCACGGGCCAATCTGGCGCGCTATCAGCGTCAGGTCGCCCAGGACTTGAACAGCCTGACCTTGCTGGTCGGCGCGCCGGTGCCGAATTCTCTGCCCGCGCGTCCACTGGCCAGCGAGCTGGTGCGGCAACTGCCCGCCGGCCTACCCTCGGATCTGCTGCAACGGCGTCCGGACATCCTTCAGGCGGAGTACAAACTGAAAGCAGCCAACGCCAATATCGGTGCGGCACGGGCGGCGTTTTTCCCCAGTGTCAGCCTGACGGCGAATGCCGGGACGTCGAGCCGCGATCTGTCCGGGCTGTTCGGCGGTGGCTCTGGCGCCTGGACCTTTCAGCCGCAGATCAGCCTGCCGATTTTTAACGCCGGCAGCCTGCGCGCCAGCCTGGATTATTCGAAGCTACAGAAAGATGTGGCGGTGGCCGAATACGAAAAATCGATTCAAACCGCATTTCAGGAAGTCGCCGACGGCCTCGCTGCGCGCAGCACTTATCAGCAGCAATTGCAGGCGCAGCGCGATCTGGTCGCGGCCACACAGACTTACTACAACCTGGCGCAAAACCGTTATCAAAACGGCGTCGACAGCAGCCTGACATTCCTCGATGCGCAGCGCTCGCTGTTCAGTTCGCAGCAAGGCCTGATCACCGATCGCCTCGCGCAACTGGTCGCCGAGGTCAATCTGTACACCGCGCTGGGCGGGGGCTGGAGCGCCGATGAGTCACGCGCGCAGTAAGCCACAGTCACTTTTCCTTACACCTTTTGTCGCGCGATCCTGCGCCGTGCGGCGATCCGTGGCCGGCGTCTGCCTGCAGTTTGGTATCATGCGCCGCTTTTACGGTTAACCCCCCGCCAGTCCTGCTGACTGACGGGCTGCAAAAGGCGGTATTAGATGACGGCTTTGTTGACTCGCCGCAAGGTGCTTGCGGGAATGGGCGTACTCGGGCTCGGCCTGCTCGCCGGCTGCGACACCCGCGGCCAACTGTCGTACAAGTACGGCAAGGATCTGAGTAACAAGATCATGGGGCGCACCTTCAAACTGAAGAACACCGATGGCGAAACCATGACGCTGTCGAGCTTTCGCGGCATGATGCCGATGGTGTTCTTCGGCTTCACCCAGTGCCCGGCAGTCTGCCCGACCACCCTCGCCCGCGCGGCGAAAATCAAGAAACTGATGGGCGCCGATGGCGATCGTTTGCAGGTGATCTTCATCACCCTCGATCCCGAGCGCGATACCCCGGAAATCCTCGACGCCTACATGAAAGCCTTCGACCCGACGTTCGTTGCGCTGTACGGCACACTCGAGGAAACCGCGGCCACCGCCAAGGAATTCGACGTGTTCTACGAGAAAGTCCCGGCCGGCGACACCTATACCATCTCGCACACTGCCACCAGTTACGTTTACGACTCCAACGGCGGCTTGCGCCTGGGTCTGTCCACCTCGCTTTCGGCAGAACAATGCACGGAAGATTTGCTTACTGTTATGGAGGTTTGCTGATGCAACCTGTTCTGAACCACATCAAACGCGCTGTCATCGGTCTGTCTCTGCTGGGCCTGGCGTTCCAGGTGTCCGCGCAGACCAAAGTCGACGACGCCTGGGTCCGTGCCACCGTGCCGACCCAGTCCGCCAGCGGCGCGTTCATGACCCTCACCGCCGACAGCGACAGCAAGTTACTCAGCGTCGCCACGCCAGCGGCCAAAGACGTGCAGATCCATGAAATGACCATGAAGAATGACGTCATGAGCATGGGCCCGGTGAAGTTCGTCGAGCTGCCGGCCGGCAAAGCGGTCAAGCTTGATCCGAACGGCTACCACGTGATGCTGATGGGCCTGACCGCTCAGTTGAAAGAAGGCGAGAGCGTGCCGCTGACCCTGATCGTGGAAAACTCCAAGGGCGAAAAAGAAACAATCGAAGTGAAGGCACCGGTTCGTGCGCTGACCAACATGGAAGGTCACGATCACAGCAAAATGCACTGATCTGACTGAGCGGCAATAAAAAAGGGGCGGCCTGATCGATGATCAGGCCGCCCCTTTTTTGTATTTGATCTGCGCAGTATTAACGCTTGCGGGCCAACGCCTTGCGCACGCTTTCCCGTGACATCCCCGAGCCGGAACGGGGCACGGCCTTATCTACGGGCGCCTTGGCCAACTGTTCCTTGCGCTTTTCCACCTCACGCCACTGATAACCGAGATATCCGCCTGCCGCCACAATCCCCAGCCAACCTAACACCGAACTGACGAAGAACCACAGCCCGAGGGTGATCCACACGGTTTTCGAGGTGAATAACTTCAAGCTGTCATCGGCAGGCACCGGTTCAGCCGGTTCAACCACTGCCTGCGTCACCGGTACTCTGTGCACCCCATCCAGATCAATGCGCCAAGCGAAGTCCGCCCCGGCCACCGGAATGTTTAGCTGATTACCTTCAGCACGATGCACCCGAATGTCGCCATCGACGAGCGACATGGAGCTGAAACTGATCTGGGTTTCATAGTGAATCTCGCCGTTGACCTGGGTCACGACCGTTCGTTTTTGGTCAGTGGGGGTGTCGCGCATGCCGATTCCTTGAGCGTTCCACGTCGGACGACGTGCGATGGGATAATCCGTTGGAGTCGAATGCTACTGAGTGGCTATTACGCTGTCCAGAAAACGTGCCCCTAAGCTGCAGACCTACGCGAAATCCTCCGGCATGAGTCTGTTCGAGGTTAACGGCTGGATGGAAAGCGTGCTTTACATCGAATAAATCTTCGGCAACCATGTAAAGGGTCTTTTACATAGGAAGTGAAGAATGAACCGGTACTACCTCGAATTGGGCGCAGCATTAATCATCTACATTCTGGTGCTGACAGCATCATTGATTGCCTCGCAATACCTGATGGACGCCCCCATCGTGATGCGCTCGGCCGTCGCAGTGACGCCAGTCATTCCGGCGGGACTGATGTGCTGGGCCATCGTGCGCAATATGCGGCGCATGGACGAAATGCATCTGCGCATCCAGTTTGAAGCGTTGGGGTTTGCCTTCGCCGCCTCGGCACTGTTGACCTTCAGCTACGGTTTCCTGGAAAACGTCGGCGCCCCGCATATTCCGTGGACGTGTGTATGGCCGGTGATGGGGCTGATGTGGATTGTCGGCCTGCAAATTGCGCGACGCCGCTACCAATGAAAAACCGTCTCAAGGAATTGCGCGCCGAGCGCAAATGGTCGCAGGTCGATCTGGCTGAACGCCTGAGCGTGTCGCGTCAGACGATTAACGCTATAGAAAACGAACGCTACGACCCGAGTCTGCCACTGGCCTTTCAGATTGCTCGGGCGTTCGAGTTATCAATCGAAAGCATTTTTGATGATGGCGAGCGTTGATTTGAACCGACGGAAGCGTTGCTTTGCCACGATTACCAATATTACTTCAAACGCGCAGGTCAATTTCCTTTAGCTATAAAAAACTGTCATTTTTTACAGTTACTCAAATTTTCTTTGCTCTTTAAGCTATGCCTTGCCTGCAATGACTGCAGCCTATCGCAACGAACTGGAGCAATGAACGATGAATGCAAACAGAAACGAAAATTTTCCTTTTGAATTCCAGGGACTGGATCTTCAAAGCAACACGATCTCATTGTCGAAAATCGGAGATATAGGCGCCAAAGTCACGCCGGAGCAAGACATGACGCGCTTTAATCTAGCCCTCTCATTTGCGAATGGCAGTTCGCTGGATACCAATATCTCAAGCCTAGAAACTGGCAAATCGTATGCAATCGCCCCCCGTTGGGGACTGGAACTCAGCAAAGGCAAAACAGTTAACTGTCTTTTCCGCTGGTGGCCAGGCGATAACCAGTTCAGTGAAAAATTCAATGTAGTTGATTGACCGCTGAACCGGAGTGGCCTGTGATGACCAGGCCACTCTGGTTCAGCAGTACGAAGCGCGAAGCAAACGCGATCGTGAATAAAGCTCGCGCACGCTACTGACTTTCAACTCCCCGCAGCACCATGCGCCTCTTCAAAGAAGTAATCCTTCCAGCTGTCGGCCTTGTTCTTCAGCACACCCAGTTCCTGCAACTTCTCGGCATATATAAAGGTGCGCTGCGGCACCACCGTGAAGTCGATTTCCGGGTCTTTGACGATTTGCTCCACCAGGGCCAGCGGCAACTTCGACTGTTCGACACGAATGTACGCCTGAGCCGCCGCCGGCTTGTCAGCCTTGATGATTTTCTCGGCTTCGGCCAAAGCGTCGTAGAACGCCTTGTAGGTTTTCGGGTTTTCGTCGTGGAATTTTTCTGTGGTGTAGAGCACGTTGAACGTTGCCTGACCGCCGAGCACGTCATAGGAGCTCAGCACTTTGTGCACGTTGGGATTCTGCAAAGCCTGGTACTGGAACGGCGGGCTGGAGAAATGCGAGTTGATCTCGGAGCCGCCGGCGATCAGCGCGGCGGTCGCATCGGGGTGCGGCAGGCTGACTGAAATATCGTCGAATTTCTTGTACTGCCCGTCACCGAATTCCTTGGCGGTTTCGATCTGCAAGGTGCGTGACTGGAAGCCCACGCCGGCAGCCGGCACGGCAATCCGGTCCTTGTCGGTGAAGTCCTTGAGCGTTTTGATGTTCGGGTTGTTGGTCAGCAAATAGTTGGGCATCGAACCCAGCGCGGCGATGGCTTTGACGTTCTGTTTGCCTTTGGTGCGATCCCACACGGTGAGCATCGGCGGCACACCGGCGGACACCACGTCGAGGGATCCGGTAAGTAATGCTTCGTTCATCGCGGTGGCCCCGGAGATGCTGTTCCAGTCGACCTTGATGTCGAGGCCCTGCTCCTTGCCGTGTTTTTCGATGAGATTCTGGTCGCGCACTACATCGAGAATCAGGTAACCGATGCCGAATTGCTGGGCGATGCTGATCTTGCCTTCGGCCTGGGCGCCGGTGCTGAACAACGCACTCGCGGCCAGGGAGGCGGCCAACAGAGTCAGCGCAGAACGTTTGAACGGTGTGGCCATGACAACCTCGCAGCATGGGGGTGGTGTGCTGAAAGGCCTGACTTTATCGCTATAAAAAATAGAAATTAAATATCTTTATCGCATATCGATAGCACGGGTTGTCGAGCGAAAGGAGGCTGCAATCTTGTGATGCCGGGTTTCGATAACAAGATCAAAAGATCGCAGCGTGCCGCAGCGCTTACATTGGAATCCGGTGGCGGCTCGACGGGTTAAACAGTCTGAAACAATAAATCCACCAGCCTCAATATCGTCGATTGCCGGGCCACGCGAAGGCCGGTCAGGCCTGCAGACACTTCATCACCTTCAGGGGCCACCGCACCAGCACATCAGTTGAGGGTTTAAAAGGGCGATCAGACAGTCCACCCTTGGTATCATCGCGCACACTTTTATGACGATTTAATGGCTGGAAGGTCTTTTTTGTGAGCGCTCTTTTTAACCGGTTGCGGCAGCCGCATGCCCGCCTCTTTTCCCTGATTGTCCTGGTGCTCGTGGTGCCGCTGTGCCTGCGTGCGGCGCTGGGTTGGTCGGCACCGCTGGGCTATTTGTCGGATCTGGCCATCGGTAGCCTGTTGGTGGTGTTGCTGCATCGCCGGGCGTGGTGGCTGGCCTTGCCGGTGTTGCTGTTCTGGGGATTGCTGGCGGTGGCGACCGCTGAACTGGTCAGCGCGGTTGGTCGGCTGCCGACGCCTTCGGACATTCATTACCTGATCGATCCGCAGTTCGTGGAAAACTCCACGGGTGGCGGGCTGGCGCACCCGGCGCTGGGCATCACTTTGCTATTGGCCCTGCTGTTCTGGCTGCTGACCCGGTTTGCCAACCGCGACCTGCCACGTCCGCCCCTGCCCCGCGCTGCCTGGAGCGCACCGTTGGTGTTGTTCGCCGCCCACTGGGGCGCGCAGAACCTGTGGCCAAACGAAGCGGATCCGTGGCGTCAGTACAACCTGCCGCACCAATTGCTGGCCAGCGAGGTCGCCGATCTGCAGATCCAGGCCGAGGAATGGCTGGACGGTGATGTCGAAGAACCCGCGCCGGCGATGGCCGGTCTCACCGACGTCGACCTCAACGGGCAGAAACTGCTGGCCGCGCCGGGACAAGCACGCAACGTGCTGATCATCGCGCTGGAAGGCATTCCCGGGGCTTACATCCGCGCCAACCGCGAGGCGATCGGCAGCCATTATCAGGAAGACCTGATGCCCAACCTCAGCCGCTGGGCCGAGCGCGGCATGAACACCCCGGACTACGTGCTGCATACGCACCAGACCATTCGCGGTCTGTACGCGATGCTCTGCGGCGATTACGACAAACTCAACAACGGCACGCCCAAAGGCGTGGAAATGCTCACCCTCAACGAGCGCAATCAGGCCTGCCTGCCGGCGCAGCTGCGCGAACACGGCTTCAGCACGCACTATCTACAGGGCGCCGGGCTGCGCTTCATGGCCAAAGACAAGATCATGCCGCACATTGGTTTCGATGCGACGCACGGTCTGGAATGGTTCAGCAACAGCAATTATCTGGAATTCCCGTGGGGCAAGGATGACAAGGCGTTTTTTGAAGGCGCGCTGGATTATGTCGGCCAACTGAAAAAGCAGAAACAGCCGTGGATGCTGACGCTGCTGACCGTCGGCACCCATCAGCCCTACTCCGCGCCCGAGGAATACCTGGAGCGCTACGAAACGCCGAAACAGGCCGCCGTCGGTTATCTCGACGATGCGCTGGAGCAATTCCTCAGCGGCCTCGAGCGCCAGGGCGTCCTGAAAGATACGCTGGTGGTGATCACCTCGGACGAATCCCATGGCATTGACGGCGTGCGCCTGGCCTCTTCATGGGGCTTCAACCTGACTCTGGCGCCGGAGCATGAACAACTGCCAAGGCTCAACAAAGGCGTGTATGGCCACGTCGATCTGAGCACTTCCATACTCGACTACTTCGACTTGCCGGTGCCTTCCGCGCTGAGTGGCCGCTCGCTGTTTCGCGACTACGACAGCGGCCGCGAAATCATGTCGTTCACCAACGGCAAGCTGCGCTATCACAACGGTCAGGGGATTTTTTCCGAGTGCGACATGCCGCGCCGCTGCCGCTACTACGAAAGCGCTGGTTTCATCGCCGAGAGCGCCACGTACAAAGGCAACTACAGCGGTCATCCGGCCCGGCAGATCGCCGCTCGCGCCAATGCTCTCGACCTGTCGCTGCTGCGCACGCCGCTCAATCATCGCTATCAGTTCGGCAGCACCAACGTCATCCCGCTGCAAGCGCAAATCAAGGATGACTGGGCCGACAACCTGATCGGCGCGCAGTACCTGGAAATGCCCAAAGGCTCGCACACCCGCGTGCGCCTGACCGTGCGCTCAGTCGATCCGCAACAAGCGGCGTACATTCAGCTCAAGGCCAAAGAGTTTGAACAGGACGTGCAGATCGGTCTGCCGCAGGAGATGGTGGCAACCGCCGAGCAGCCACTGGAAATGAACTTCAGCTTCGACAACCCGCAAGAGCGCAAAGCGTTTTCTTTCCATTTGCTGGGGTATGGCTTGGGCGCGGTTGAGGTGACGGATTTCAGTGTGATTACCGAGTTGCCGGGGCAAGAGGACATCCTTGACGACGTGCCGGAGGACGACACGGCTCAATCCACCTGATCACGCCCGTGTAGGAGCTGCCGCAGGCTCGGGCCGCGATCGGACGATCTTTTAAATAGAGATCAAAAGATCGCAGCCTGCGGCAGCTCCAGTGGGAATCAGTGATTATCAGAACGTTGTGCGCAACCCGACCTGAATGCTGCGCCCTTCTGCCGGCGCAATGTCGCGCAGAATCGAACTGGCGTAACGCACGGTTTGATTGGTCAGGTTCTCGGCATTGACGAAGGCCAGCCATTGGCTCTGACCGACATCGAAGTGATACCCGACATTGGCGCCCAGCGTGGTGTAGCCGCCAGTGCTGCTTTCATTGTCCGGCACGCGATGCTGTGAACTGGCGTGTTCAACATCAATGCGCGCCTGCCACTTGTCCAGTTCCCACAGCAGCCCGGTGCTCAACCGCAGCGGCGCGATGCGTGGCAAGTCTTCGCCGGTATCGAGGTTCTTCGCTCGGATGTAATCGCCCGACAACTCCAAGGCAAACTTGCCGTAGGCGCTTTCGCCGAGTTTCCAGTGGTCCTGGGCTTCAATGCCGCTGAAGCGCGCCCGCACGCCGGAGTAGGTGTATTCCGGGATGCCGTCGGCGTCCTCTTCGCCCTCGTCATTCAGCGTTCGGCCCGTGCCGAGCAAGCCGATGTAGTTGGAGAAGTGGCTGTAAAACACACCGACACTGCCCTTGTGCGTACCATTGTCGAAGCGCAGCGCGAGGTCACTGGACACGGCTTTTTCTTTCGACAGCCCGGCATCGCCGACTTCATAAGTGCCGGTCGCGACGTGGGCACCGTTGGCGTAAAGCTCATAGAACGTCGGGGCGCGCTCGGTGTAGCCCAGCGTCGCGGCCACCGACCAGATCGGCGTCAGCGTGTACACCGCACCGGACGACAGACTGCCAGCGGTGAAACTGCTGGAGCGGTCGGCGTTGGCAAAGCGCTCGTTACCCTTGGCGTCCGGGTCGACCGTGGTGTGCTCAAGGCGTCCGCCGAGGGTGAACAGCAGTCGGTCGGTGGCTTGCAACTCTTCAAGAATGAACAGCGCAGCGGCATCGGTATCGGTCTGCGGCACGAACGCTTCTTCGCCGAGTGCCGAGAACTCGTTGCGGCTGACCTGCGCACCGACCACCCCGTTGAACGGCCCCAACGGCTGGTGCCGCGCCTCGACCCGCGCCTCGTAACCTTTGTTCTTGAACGTCGTGCCGACCTCGCCACCTTCGATTTCGCGATGCTCGTAATCGGTGTAACCCGCATCCAGCTTGATCGAACTGAACGGCCCATCGAGATTGCGGATCTCCGAGGCGAACGCGTAGTGCTCCTGTTGCATGCGGATGCGCACGTCTTGTTCAGCGGGCGAACCGTAGTTGGAGTCGTAGTTGCTGTAGGACAGGCCAGCGTATCCGTCATCCCAAGTGTAAGAGCCGCCGACCGCGCCGCCGTCCTGCCGACCATCGCTGTTGGCCAGGCGATGCTTTTTCGAGTCGCCGTCGTCGTTTGCGCGTTCGCGAGCGGTTTTCGCGTAACCGGGGATTTTCAGATCATTAAACTCGCGGGCACTGGCGTCCAGATGCAGGGCGAATTGACCGTTACCGGCCTCGAGTTTGCCGGCGCTGCTACGCGTGGTGTCGGCACCGCCGTAGCGCAACTCACCGGCGCCATGGATTCCGTCGATAGCCTCGGTCGGAATGCGGTTATCAAAAGTGTTGACCACCCCGCCAATGGCACTGCCGCCGTACAGCAGCGCTGCCGGACCACGGACGATTTCAACGCGTTCGACGTTGACCGGGTCCAGCGGCACCGCGTGATCGTAAGACAGCGACGAGGCATCCAGCGCGCCGACACCGTTGCGCAGAATACGGATGCGGTCACCGTCCTGGCCGCGAATGATCGGCCGGCTCGCGCCCGGGCCGAAGTACGACGAAGACACCCCGGGCTGCTTGTTCAGGGTTTCACCGAGGCTACCCTTCTGTTGAAACGTGAGGTCGTCGCCGCTGAGCACGGTCGATGGCGAAGCGAGTGTCTGGCTGCCGAGCGGATTGCCGGTGATGACTTGCGGTTGCAGTTCGAGGGTGTCAGCGGCGAACACCGGGGATGCAAAAAGCAGCGCGGCGGCCAACGGATTGAGGCGTCGTTGCAGGGGTTTAGAACGGGCAGGCATTGCAGAATTTCCATGCGCTGAAAAGTGAGGATCGCTGCCAGCGTTTTTCTTTAACGCTGGTAGAAACAGAATGAAACGAATTTTATGTTATACAATAACATTTCTTCCTGTCATCCCGATTTTCACTTTTTGTTTTTTGCAGAGGCTCAACAACGCATGTTTCCAGCAGGTAGCCGCTATCGGCTGATCCGTGAAGCGCTCCGAAAAACGCTGAAAGACTTTGCCTATCAGCACCCAATAGTCGGCCTATTAGCTGACTTCCCCAGTCGGGTCTAGCCTTACTAGTCCGAAGTCGGCACGAGCCGGCCGTAGCAGACCTGATAAGGACCCGAACATGGCAAACGAATCGAAATGCCCGTTCAACCACGCCGCCGGTGGTGGCACGACGAACCGTGACTGGTGGCCGAATCAACTCAACCTGAAAATCCTCAGTCAGCATTCGCCAAAGTCCGATCCGTTGGGCAAGGATTTCGACTACGCCAAAGCTTTCAAAAGCCTCGACTTTCAAGCCCTGAAACAAGATCTCAATGCGCTGATGACCGACTCTCAGGACTGGTGGCCAGCCGACTTTGGCCACTACGGCCCCCTCTTCATCCGCATGGCCTGGCACAGCGCTGGCACTTATCGCACCGCCGATGGCCGTGGTGGCGCCGGCTCCGGGCAACAACGCTTTGCACCACTGAACAGCTGGCCAGACAATGTCAGCCTCGACAAGGCCCGCCGCCTTCTGTGGCCGATCAAGCAGAAATATGGCCGCAATATTTCCTGGGCTGACCTGATCGTTCTCACTGGGAACGTCGCGCTGGAATCCATGGGTTTCAAAACCTTCGGTTTCTCCGGTGGCCGCCCCGATGTGTGGGAGCCGGACGAAGACGTCTACTGGGGTTCGGAACACGAATGGCTGGGCGGCGACAGCCGTTACGGCAAGGACAAGTCCGCCATGCAGGAACCCGGTGACGGTACGTTGGTCGCCGAGCCGGATTTGCATGGCAAAGAAGAGAGCCGCACCGATCAGGGCGAACGCAATCTGGAAAACCCGCTCGCCGCCGTGCAAATGGGCCTGATCTACGTGAACCCCGAAGGTCCGGAAGGCAATCCAGACCCCGTCGCTTCAGCCCACGACATTCGCGAAACCTTCGGCCGCATGGCCATGAACGATGAAGAAACCGTCGCGTTGATCGCTGGCGGTCACGCCTTTGGTAAAACCCACGGCGCCGGCCCAGCCGATAACGTCGGGCCAGAGCCGGAAGCGGCCGGCCTCGAAGAACAAGGCCTCGGTTGGCGCAACGCGTTCGGTACCGGCAAGGGTGGCGACACCATTACCAGCGGTCTGGAAGTGACCTGGACCACCACACCGACGAAGTGGAGCAACAACTACCTGGAAAACCTGTTCGGCTTCGAGTGGGAGCTGAGCAAAAGCCCGGCCGGTGCGCATCAGTGGATTCCGAAGAACGGCGCCGGTGCCGGTACCGTTCCCCACGCCCATGATCCGAGCAAAAAGCTTTCGCCGACCATGCTCACCTCCGACCTGGCGCTGCGTTTCGACCCGGCTTACGAGCAGATCTCGCGGCGCTTCCTCGCCAACCCGGATCAGTTGGCCGATGCCTTCGCCCGCGCTTGGTACAAACTGATCCACCGCGACATGGGCCCGCTGTCTCGCTACCTCGGCCCGGAACTGCCGAATGAAGAACTGTTGTGGCAGGATCCGATCCCCGCTGTCACTCATCCGCTGATCGACGAAAGCGACGCGGCTGCGCTGAAAGGCAAAATCCTCGCGTCAGGCCTTTCGGTGTCGCAACTGGTCTCGACCGCATGGGCCGCTGCCTCGACGTTCCGTGGCTCCGACAAGCGCGGCGGCGCCAACGGTGGTCGCCTGCGTCTGGCACCGCAAAAATTCTGGCAGGCCAATCAGCCTGAGCAACTGGCCAAAGTGCTGCAAACCCTTGAGGGCATTCAGAACGACTTCAACAGCGGCGCTGCTGGCAAGAAAGTCTCGCTGGCAGACCTGATCGTATTGGCCGGGAATGCCGGGGTCGAGCAAGCAGCGAAAAACGCTGGCCACTCGGTCACGGTGCCGTTCACACCGGGACGTACGGACGCCTCGCAAGAGCAAACCGACGTTGATTCCTTCGGTTTCCTTGAACCGATTGCCGATGGCTTCCGCAACTACAGCAAAGGCAAATACACCGTTTCGGCCGAGGCGTTGCTGATCGACAAGGCGCAATTGCTGACACTGACCGCACCGGAGATGACTGTGCTGCTGGGTGGTCTGCGGGTATTGAACACCAACGTCGGGCAAACCCGGCATGGTGTGTTCACTTCGCAGACGGAAGCACTGACCAATGACTTCTTCACCAACCTGCTGGACATGGGGGTGGAGTGGAAGCCGACTTCGAGGGATGCGGATGAGTTCGAGGGGCGTGACCGTAAAACCGGCAGCGTGAAGTGGACGGCGACGCGGGTTGATCTGGTATTCGGCTCGAATGCGCAACTGCGGGCATTGGCTGAGGTGTATGCCAGTTCGGATGCCAAGGAGCAGTTCGTCAAAGACTTCGTTGCGGCCTGGACGAAGGTGACGAATCTGGATCGGTTTGATTTGAAGTAATTTTTCGGAAAATAAAAACGCCGCATTGTTTCAATGCGGCGTTTTTTTGTGTGTACGGCTTGGGTTTTGTGGTGATGCGTGAATCCTGCCCCCTCACCCCAGCCCTCTCCCCCCAGGGGGGCGAGGGGGAAAGGGAGCAGATCTTCGTGCTTTTCAAGTCCTGAGTTCGGCTCCGGACTTTCAGATGTGAAACTCGTACATCCACCTCGGTCAGTCCCCTCTCCCACTATGAAAGAGGGAAAGGGAGCAGATCGGGGGCCGTTCAAAGTCTGAGTTCGACTCCGGACCTTCAGGTCGGTGTCACTCGACCATCCAACCCGGTCAGTCCCCTCTCCCTCTGGGAGAGGGTTAGGGTGAGGGCCGGTCCAACGCTGGAACACCGACGCCAACACACCATCAAGCCAGGCTCTTGCTCACCACCTCATACACATCACTCGACAACTGACCCGACGCCCGAATCCGCTCCAGCTCGCCCTTCATCAAGGCCTGACGCGCATCGTCATATTTGCGCCAGCGCGTCAGCGGCGCCAGTTGGCGCGAAGCGATCTGCGGGTTGAAGCCGTTCAACTCGATCACCAGATCCGCGAGAAAGCGATAACCTGAGCCATCGGCCGCGTGGAAGTTGATCAGGTTCTGCCCGGCAAACGCGCCGACCAGTGCACGCACCTTGTTCGGGTTCTTGATGTTGAACGCCGGGTGTTGCATCAACGCTTTCACCCGTTCCAGACCGCCCGGCAAGGTGCTGCCGGCCTGCACGCTGAACCACTGATCCATGACCAGAGGATTGTCCTTGAAGTGCTCGGCGAAACTCGCCAGCGCCAAGGCTTTCTGCTCTTCAAATGGCGAGTTGACCAACACGGCCAGCGCAGTCAGGCGTTCGGTCATGTTGTCGGCCGCTTCGAATTGCTCCAGCGCCGCCGCCAATACTTCCGGCTTACCGCTGAGCATCAAGTACGACAATGCAATGTTCTGCAGCGCGCGACGAGCAAAGTGCTCGGCCTCGGCCACATACGGGGTCTTTTTCGACAGATCACGATTGGCTTGATAACGCAGCCACAGAGCTTCGAACAAACCTTCCGCCAGTTGCTGACGCGCGAACTCACGGGCGATATGAATGGCATCGACATCCGCCACTTCGCTGATTTCAGTGAGGTACGCCTCACCCGGCAACGAGAGCATTTCGGCGACCATGGCCTGATCGAGCGACTCATCCGACAGCACCGTACGCAGCGCCGACACCAGACGCGGATCGAGTTTCAGGCTTTCGCCTTTCTGTTGCTGGCCAATCAATTCCTGCAGGACTTGCACCGACAGTTGCTGACCGGCATCCCAGCGGTTGAAGCCGTCGCTGTCGTGCTGCATCAGGAACATCAGTTGATCGCGGTTGTACGGGAAGCTCAGTTTCACCGGCGCGGAGAAGCCGCGCAGCAGCGATGGCAGCGGCTGTTCAGCGATATCAACGAAGGTGAAAGTCTGCTCGGCTTCGGTGACCGAGATCACGCGGGTGGTGCCTTGCGCCGATGCCTCGCCGCTCAGACGCAAAGCAATCTCGTTACCTTGGCTGTCGAGCAGGCCGAGTTCGACCGGAATCACGAACGGCAGTTTTTCAACTTTGTCCGGGGTTTCCGGGCAGCTCTGGCGGAAGGTCAGGCTGTAGCTTTTCGCGGCGGCGTCGTACGACTCGCTCACCGCCAGACGCGGCGTGCCGGCCTGGCTGTACCAGCGTTTGAACTGGCTCAGGTCGACACCGTTGGCGTCTTCCATCGCTTTGATGAAGTCGTCGCAGGTTACCGCTTGGCCGTCATGGCGTTCGAAGTACAGATCGCTGCCCTTACGGAAGCCTTCGGCGCCGAGCAAGGTGTGGATCATGCCAACCACTTCCGAACCCTTCTCGTATACGGTCAGGGTGTAGAAGTTGGAGATTTCGATAAAGCTGTCCGGGCGCACAGCGTGAGCCATCGGGCCGGCATCTTCGGCGAACTGGTGGGTGCGCAGATAAGCCACGTCCTGAATTCGCTTGACCGTGGCCGAGTTCATGTCGGCAGAGAAGCCGGAATCACGGAATACGGTGAAGCCTTCTTTCAGCGACAGCTGGAACCAGTCGCGGCAGGTCACGCGGTTGCCCGACCAGTTGTGGAAATACTCGTGGGCGACGATTGCTTCAACGCGCTGGTGTGCGGCGTCGGTCGCGGTTTCGGCGCGGGCCAGTACGGCGCTGGAGTTGAAGATGTTGAGGCCTTTGTTCTCCATTGCGCCCATGTTGAAGTCGTTGACGGCGACGATCATGAAGATGTCCAGATCGTACTCGCGACCGTAAACCTCTTCGTCCCAGCGCATCGACTTCTTCAGGCTGTTCATCGCGTGCTGGCACTTGTCGATGTTTTCCGGCTCGACGTAAATGCGCAGTGCAACATCGCGGTTGGTCATGGTGGTGAAGCTGTCTTCAACGCACCACAAATCACCGGCCACCAGCGCAAACAGGTACGCCGGTTTCATGAACGGGTCTTCCCAGGTTGCCCAGTGCCGGCCGTCTTCGCCCGGGCCCGAGGCAATCGGGTTGCCGTTGGAGAGCAGCACCGGATAGCTGTGCTGTTCCGCGACCACGGTGGTGGTGAACTTGCTCATCACGTCCGGGCGGTCGAGGTAATAAGTGATCTTGCGGAAACCTTCGGCCTCGCACTGAGTGCAGAACATCGTGCCGGACTTGTACAGGCCTTCCAGCGCGGTGTTGGTTTCCGGATGGATCTTCACGCTGGTGTCGACCGTGAAAGTTTCGCTGGCCGGTTGCAGGGTCAGGTGGTTTTCCGTGAGCTGGTATTGGCCGTCAGACAGTTCCTGATCCGCCAGCGTTACCGAGAGCAGCTCCAACTGCTGGCCATCGAGCACCAGCGGCGGCAGGCCCGGGCCACGCGCCGGGTTGCGGCGCATGACCAACTGCGCGTGCACCAGGCTGTGATCCTCGAACAACTCGAAGGTCAGGTGTGTTTCGTCGATCAGGTACTCGGGCGCCTGATAGTCCTTCAGGTAAATCATCTTCGGTTGTTCGGTGCGCATGCTGGCGTCCTTATTGATGCACGGCGAGCTGATAAGCCGTGTACTTGCGAATGTTGATCACGCCGGTGTCGAAGATCAGGTACTGGCCCTTGATCCCCAGCAGCGTGCCTTCGGCAATCGGGTTCTTGTCCAGGTTGAAGCTGACGATTTTGGCCGGGTATTGCTCGACCGGATAGCGGATTTCCAGCGGTTCTACATCGGCAATCGTCTGAATAGCCTGTAGGCCGAATCGCTCCTGCAAACCTTGCAGGCCTTCGGCGCAGCTTTCGAATAACTGGTCACGTACCTGCGCCAGATCGACCGCCGCCGCATCGCCCTTGAGCAGCGCGCGCCAGTTGGTTTTATCCGCGACCTGACTGCGGAACAGGTCTTCAACGAAGCCCGATTGCTGCCGTGTCGAGACGCGCATGATCGGCAATGCCTGACATGCGCCCTGATCGATCCAGCGAGTCGGCAGTTGCGTAGCACGAGTGATGCCAACCTTGATCCCCGACGAATTGGACAGGTAAACCACGTGGTCGGTCATGCAGAATTTCTCGCCCCACTCCGGCTCGCGGCAGGTGCCGGCGTCATAGTGGCAGCGCTCCGGGCTCATGATGCACAGGTCGCACTGCGCCAGTTTGGTCATGCACGGGTAGCAGTAACCCTGACTGAAACTGGTTTTGGTCTTGCGCCCGCAATGGGTGCAGTGGATCGCCCCCAGGTATTCCAGACGCACCGTACTGCCAATCAACGGATTGACCGGGACCTCGACGTCATCCAGACGAAACGCGTATTGCACGTTCGGCCCGTCCAGGCGCGCCGACATTTTGCTGATTGCACCGCGGCCAATCTCGATCAATGGATGGCATCCGATTTGAACAGAATGTTCGGCACTTCGATCGACTTCGATGCACATTCCTGCGGGCCCATGTAACCGGTGCGCTGGTCTTCAGGCAGGTTCTGGATTTCCCAGGCGATCATCGCCTGCAGCGACAACTCGCGCTGTTCGGCGGTGAGTTTGCCACCGTCGGACCACTTGCCGATTTCCACGGCCAGTTTCAGGCTCTCGTAGATGTCCGGGGTGATGTTGTTGATCATGTCGTTAAAAGAGGACATCAGGGTCTCCGTGCTCTTTATCTACTGAAATTTTAGGCGGCCAGTTTACGGCGGTTATACAAACCGCCCAACAAACCGGTGAAGCATCCGATGAGTAACCCGCCGACGTGGGCGGCGTTGGCGATTTCGCCGAAACCGATCATCGAGATCAGCCCGGACATGCACACCAGCAACCACACCAGCATCATCACCAGCACGCCACGCGGCAGGCGATAGGCTGGGTTCGGCGCCAGCAGTTGGAAGATCCAGCAATGCCCAAGCAAGCCGTAAAGCACGCCGGACAGACCGCCGAACAACGTCGCGCCGCTCCAGACAAACTGCGCGTAGTTGGAAACCAGGCTGAACAGCAGCGTCAGGCCGATCAGGTTGATACTGCCCTGGCGCGACTCGATACGCCGCCCCAGCTCCCAGTACCACATGCCGTTCATGGCCAGATGGAGGATGCCGAAGTGGATCAGCATCGGCGTGACCAGACGCCACCACTGCCCTGCCGCCAGGCTGTCGGCCAATGGCGTGAAATGGATGTACTCGCCCACAACTTGAAAATCGAGAAAGGTCAACCAGCGCAGCGTTTGCAGGTTTTCGCCGAGGTACGTCAGCCCGCCAACGATCAGGCACAACAACAGGATGAACCCGGTGGCCTTGGCGTATTTCAGTTGCTCGGCGAAGCTCGGCCGCTTGAAGGTTGGCGCGACGGGAATGTCCATTTGCTGGTCGGGATCACCCGCCGGAAAGCGCTCGTACAAGGAGCGCACGTCTTCGCTGATTTCCGCCGGTGCCCACAGCACTTGTTCGCCGGCCTCTTCGCTGACCCGATGCGGGACCTGCATGCGTTGCAGCAGTTTGACGAAACCACTCAAGTCCACCGCCAACGGCAGACGCAATACCGCTACCGCACTCATTGCAGCACCTCCGGCCGCTCGACATCGACCCAGACAAATTTATGCGGATCCAGACGTGTTTCCTGATCCAGACGATAGGCGACCAGTTTGCCGTAAAGCACCGCGCTGTAATCCAGGCACGCGAGGTTCGGGCGGATCGGTGCTGGTTTGCCACTGCGCCAGTAATGGCCGACGAACAGCAGTGGCTCGTCGACGCCGTAGCGCAGCAGGTTGTTTTTTTCGCTGGACGTCAGCGGCTTCTGCGCCACCGGATCTGGCAGTGCATCAGGCTGGAAAACGATATCGCCGTAAGTCTTCGGATCGTCTTCCCAGAACTTGGTGCGGAAGAACGACCGCACCAGACCATCGCCGCTGGTCATGGTCAGACCATCCGGCAGGCGCATGTCGGTGCCGCGCAACAGACGGTCGAACACGGTGCAGGCGAAGCTGTCCGGCACGGCCGAGGCCTGGAGGAAGTGTTCATCGATGCAGCCATTGGGGAACAGCGCGCGCAACGGCTCGATCAGGCCGGCATCCCAACAGGCATGCACGACGCGGAAGCGGCCGGCGTCGACAAACAGCGGCAACTCATAGAACCAGCGTTGGAAATCGTGCCAGTCACCGGGATGGTCTTCGAACTGGGTCAGGGTTTCGTGCAGCAGACGCGCGTGGCGCGGCGTGTGTTCGCGAACGAACTGCTTGCCGCTGCCTGGCGGCGCCGGCGTGCTCCAGCCCAATGCGTTGAATTCGTGGTTGCCCATGATGCACAAGGCCTGACCGGCCTCGACCATGTCGTGGACGATGTGCAGCGCCTCGCGGATGCGCGGGCCACGGTCGATGATGTCGCCGACGAACACGGCCATGCGCGATGGATGCCGCCAGACCCCGCCCTGCTTGTGATAACCGAGACGGTCCAGCAAGTGTTCAAGGGTCAGGGCGCATCCGTGCACGTCACCAATCAGGTCATAACTGCGCGCGGGATCGAGCATCAGTCGCCTCCACCACCCAACTTGCTGCCCCAGCCGAGCTTGGTGCGGCAGACTTCGTAATAGTTGTGGTCGAGCGGGTGAATCAGGCGCAGCTTCTGCGCTTTCTTGCTGACGGTGATGGTGTCGCCCGGCGCGCAAGTGAAGTGGTTCTGCCCATCGCAGGAGACTTGCGGGTAAATCTGCATGTTTTTCGACACGACGATTTTCAGCTCACTGTTGCCATCGACCACAATTGGCCTGCTCGACAGCATATGGGGGTACATCGGCACAATCACAATGGCATCGAGCTTGGGATGCATGATCGGCCCGCCGGCAGACAGCGCATACGCGGTGGAACCGGTCGGCGTCGCGACGATCAGGCCGTCGGCCTTCTGGCTGCAGACGAACTGACCGTCGATGTACAGCTCGAACTCGATCATCCGGGTCGATTTGCCGGGGTGCAGCACCACGTCGTTGAGCGCATCGCCCTGACCAATGGCCTCGGCGTGGCGGCGCACTTCGGCTTGCAGCAGGAAGCGGTTTTCCACCAGATAGTGGCCGTCGAGCACCTTGGCGACTTCGACTTCCAGCTCGTCCGGGCGAATGTCGGTGAGGAAACCGAGGCTGCCACGGTTGATCCCCAGCACCGGAATATTGTGTTTGGCCAGCGCTCGTGCGGCGCCGAGCAGGCTGCCGTCACCGCCGACGACGATGACCATGTCGCAGACTTCGCCGAGCATTTTGCGCGACGAGGTTTGCAAACCGTGGCCCGGCAGGACTTCGGCGATGGTGTCTTCGAGGATCACATGCAGGTGACGATCGAGCAGAAACCGTTTCAGTCGGCGGACGGTATCCAGCACCTGGGAACTGCCCAGGCGACCGATGATGCCGATATTACGAAATTGCTCCATGGGACCTCTGCGGACAATCGAAAACGCGAAAAGCACGATTATGGGCGAAAGCGTCGGTTAGACAAAATCCTTTCAGCCTCAAGGGTGCGCTCATGTTTCAGGCTATGCTCGCAAGATGATCCTGTTTCCCGATTTGCTTCAGTTGCCCCACCAATTACGCCACCCGGAAGTGCGGGATCTGGCGTGGGTGATCCTCGCCCCGCCGATGCTCGCCACCACGCCATGGCCGCAGCGTCATCCGCTGGCGGGCAGCGATTGGGTGCATGACCCGCAGCGACTGGAGCACTGGTTGCGCCAGCTCGACCGCGACAGTTATGGCTTGTTGCATTGGCTGTCGCAGGCGCGCACGCGGCGTCTGGGCCTGTATTACGAACGGCTGTGGCAGTTTGCCGTGGAGCATGCGCCGGGCATTGAGCTGATCGCCGCCAACCTGCCGATCCGCCGCGAGGGCCACACCCTCGGCGAGCTGGACATGCTGTTGCGTGACCGCGACGGCGTGCATCACCTGGAACTGGCGATCAAGCTTTATCTGGGCCCGCAAAATGGCGACGGTCGTGATCCCGCGCAGTGGCTAGGCCCGGGTTGTCATGATCGGCTGGATCGCAAACTGGCGCATCTGGCCGAGCATCAATTGCCGATCTCGGCGCGCCCGGAAAGTCGCGAAGTGCTGGCGGCGCTGGATATCGAGGTGTTCAGCGCGCAGCTGTGGCTCGGTGGTTACTTGTTGTATCCGTGGCCCGGGCAAGCTGAATCACCGAGCGGTGCGCATCCGCAGCATTTGCGCGGTAGCTGGTTGCATCAGAAGGATTGGCCGGCGTTTGTCGCGCAACGCCCGGCCGGACGCTGGCAACCCCTGCCCCGGCATGCCTGGCTGGCACCGGCGCACTACCCGGCGGATCAGACCTGGACTTTGGAGCATTTACGGATCTGGCTGGAGGATCTTGAGCCGCTGGCCCCGGCGCAGTTGATGGTGCGCCTGATCGAGAATGCGCGAGGGGAATGGGAAGAGGCTGAGCGGTTGTTTCTGGTCTCGGACCTTTGGCCGAATGTCCCCGGCCAGGCCTGATTTTCTTGTGTCGCCCGTACCGGCCCCATCGCTGGCAAGCCAGCTCCCACAGGTTTTGTGGTGTGGCCCAGATAGTGAACACACCACAAAGCTAATGGGAGCTGGCTTTGTGGAGTGGCTCAGGTAGTGAGCACACCACAAAGCTAATAGGAGCTGGTTTTGTGGAGTGACTCAGGTAGTGAGCACACATAAGATCCCTGTGGGAGCTGGCTTGCCAGCGATTGGGGCCGACTCGGTCTAAAGGGATAAACGCAGAGCCAAAGCCGCCAACGTCACCAACAACACCGGCACCGTCAACACAATCCCGATCCGGAAGTAATAGCCCCAGCCAATGTGAATGCCCTTGCGCTCCAGCACATGCAGCCACAACAACGTGGCCAGGCTGCCAATCGGCGTGATCTTCGGCCCTAGGTCACTGCCAATCACGTTGGCATAGATCATCGCTTCCTTGACCACTCCGCTGGCCTGACTGGCATCAATCGACAACAAACCAATCAACACCGTCGGCAAATTGTTCATGATCGATGACAGCAACGCGGTCAGCACACCCGTGCCCATTGCCGCGCCCCAAACGCCATGACCGGCAAAGACATCCAGCCAACCGGCCAGATACACGGTCAGCCCGGCATTGCGCAGGCCATACACCACCAGATACATGCCCAACGAGAAAATCACGATCTGCCACGGTGCCTCTTTCATCACCTTGCGCGTGGAAATCTTGTGGCCACGGGCGGCGATGCCCAGCAACAGCGCGGCACACACGGCAGATATCGCACTGATCGGAATGCCCAGCGGCTCCAGCGCAAAGCAGCCGATCAGCAGAATCACCAACACCGCCCAACCGGCGTAAAACGTGGCTTTATCGTGGATCGCGGTTTCCGGATGCTCGAGTTGCTCAGGGTCATACGTCGATGGAATGTCGCGACGGAAAAACCACAACAGCATGCCCAGCGTCGCCGCCACGCTGACGAAGTTGACCGGCACCATCACCGCTGCGTAGCGGTTGAAGCCGATGTGGAAGAAGTCTGCCGAAACAATGTTGACCAGGTTCGATACCACCAGCGGCAGGCTCGCCGTGTCGGCAATAAAACCCGCGCCCATGACGAACGCCAACGTCGCCGCCGGGGAAAACCGTAGGGCCAGCAACATCGAAATCACGATCGGCGTGAGGATCAGCGCTGCACCGTCATTGGCAAACAACGCCGACACCAATGCGCCGAGCAGCACCATAAAAGCAAACAGCTTGCGCCCACTGCCCCGCCCCCAACGCGCCACGTGCAATGCAGCCCAGTTGAAGAACCCGGCTTCGTCGAGCAGCAGGCTGATGATTATCAGCGCGACAAAGGTGCCGGTGGCGTTCCAGATGATCTGCCACACCAGCGGAATGTCGCTGAGGTGAACGACGCCGAAGATCAGCGCCAGCACCGCGCCAAGCGTCGCACTCCAGCCGACGCCAAGGCCTTTGGGTTGCCAGATGACAAGGGTAATGGTCAGCAGGAAAATCAGTGACGCAGCGAGCATCCGCAACAGCCTTAAATTGAAATGGGGTTATGAAGCCAACACAAAACCTGTAGGAGTGAGCCTGCTCGCGATAGCGGACTGTCAGTTACCAATTGGTCGACTGACACACCGCTATCGCGAGCAGGCTCACTCCTACATTGTTCCGTGTACAGGTTACTTTTTGTGTTGCTCTACGAATTGTCCGTAGGCATTGATAAAGCTTTGCAGAAAAGGTTTCACCGACTCGCTCAACTTGCCCGCCTCGTCAAACGCCGAACCCGCGCCGCCCAGATACGCTTCCGGTTGCTGCATGCACGGCACGTTGAGAAACACGAACGACTGGCGCAGATGCTGATTCGCGCCGAAACCACCGATCGCACCCGGCGATACGCTGATCACCGCCCCCGGTTTGCCACTCCAGACAGCCTTGCCATAAGGCCGCGAGCCGACGTCGATGGCATTCTTCAATGGCGCCGGCACCGAACGGTTGTACTCGGGCGTGACAAACAGCACCGCGTCGGAAGAACCCACTTTTTGCCTGAAAGTGCTGTAGGCTGCCGGCGGTGAGTCGCCGTCGATGTCTTCGTTATACAGTGGCAGATCGCCAATTTCGACAATCTCAAGCTTGAGGTTAGCCGGGGCCAGCTCCGCCAGTGCCAGGGCGACTTTGCGATTGATCGAAGCTTTGCGCAGGCTACCGACCACTACAGCGACGTTGTAGACATTGCTCATGGAAGAACTCTCGATGGTCCGTGGGAGGAGCCCGTAGTTATAGATGATCCGGTGACGACTCCACCAGCACACAATGGGAAATTCCCGCGCGCTGATTATTTTTTTCCTGTAGGAAAACTTACAGGCCTTGATAGCGGTCTACCAAGCCGCAAATCAAGCGTTTTATCTCCAGAGGTTCTAAGCAGATGGCAGCAGTACTGGTCGGTCAGTTCCATGCAAGAGATGCGGAAGGCCGCGTTTATTCCGTGCATGAGTTCCAGGAATCCAACCCGTCGGCAGACGGTTCCACTGGCTCGGAGCCGATTTACAAACTGGCCATTGGCGATCGCGTCAACAAGGTCAACGACAACGAGTTTCTCCTGGTTCAGTCAGGCATCACCCTGACCCGTGAGCCTGAGACCACCGTCGCTTCATAACTGGCCGTTATGAGCAGAAGTCATATGCGCAGAGTTGGGGTAGGATTCAGCCACTGACCCCACCTGCTGAACATGGACTTCACGCATGCGTTTACGTCATATCGAAGTGATTCAGGCGCTCTTGCAGACCGGTCACCTGGGCACCGCCGCCGAATGGTTGCAGTTGCCGGTGGCCGAGGTCGAAGAGCGTTTGCGCGAAGCCGAGAGTCAGTTGGGGTTCATGCTGTTCGCCAGCGTACGCGGGCGCCTGCAATCGACGCCCGAAGCGCGGGCATTGCAGGTCGAAATCGCCCACGTTTATGAAGCGCTGGAGCCAGTGCAGCGTCTGGCCAGCAGCCTCAAACAATACCTCGCCCCGCCCCTGCGTATCATCGGCACCCCGCCGCTGGCGCAACAATTACTGCCACAAAGCCTTGCCGCCCTGCGCCGACGCCTGCCCGATGCACCGTGCAGCCTGCTCAGCGCGCCAACCCGCGATATCGTCCGCAGCCTGCTATTACGTGAAAGCGATCTCGGCTTGAGCCTGCACGATCCCGAACACCCCGACATTGATTGCCGGCCATTGGCCCAGGGCAAGCTGCAACTGCTCGCCCCCCATGGCTGGCTGCAACCAAAACAGAAATACATTTCCCTGCAAGATCTCGCTGGCCAGGCCATGGTCGGCCTCGAAGGCCAGGACCCGCTGAGCCCGGCGCTGGAAAACAAACTCCAGGCGTTGCGTCCGGCACCGAGCATCCAGACCCGCGTACAAACCCATCACATGATGCGCAGCATGGTCGAGGCCGGCGAAGGCCTGGCCATCGTCGATCCGTTCACGGCACTGGGTGCGCGCTCCAGCGGGCTGGATGTCTGCCCACTGTCGCCGGCGGTGCCGATCAGCCTCTATGCCCTGACCTTCAAGCTCGCTGCGCCGGCATCGGCGATTCAGACGTTACTGGCGATCATCACGGAACAAGCCGAGGCGATGCTGGCGAGCTGAGCGGGTTTTCCAGCGGGTTATCAAACAATCGATACCAGAACAGCGCCACTTCGGCGGTGTTCGGATCAATGCCGCGATAGCGCAACTGGTCCACGCCGCCAATCACGTAGCCGCAACGCTCATACAACCGACAAGCGCCGAGGTTGTTGTTCTGGGTTTCGAGCATGATCCCCGGCAGTTTTTTCTTGCGACTCCAGAACTGCGCGACGTCGAGCAACGCCTTGGCCACGCCATGGCGCCGCGCCGGCGCATGCACCGCCAGCTCATCGATATGGGCGAAGCCGTTCCAGTTGGTACTGATCACCAGATGGCCGACCGGCTGATCATCCAGATACGCCATGAAAATCGCGCTGTCCGGCGCGTTATGAAAGGCGCTGAACTCTTCCGGATCGATGCCGTAGCACTTGCGGTACGGCACGATCGGCGTCACCCGCCATTGCTCGACAGGCTGGCCGATCACGGCAGCGCCATAAGCGGCGACTTCGAAACTGAAATCGCTGCCCCAGATATACGGCGCAAAGCCTTCATCGGCGACGCGCACCGACAGCCCTGGGTATTTCGGATTCATGACCGGTTGCATACTGGGAAAAGTCCTCATTCCTTGACGCAATCGACGGTGTATTGCCGCCCATTGCCTTCATCTTCGTGCTGCAATCCATGCACATCCGCGACAAAACCGGGGAAGCTGCTATCGAACGTGCGAGCAAATTTCAAGTAATCGATGATCGAGCGTGTCGACTCGGTAAAGCGTTCGCCGGGCATGATCAGCGGAATCCCCGGCGGATACGGCACCAGCATCACCGCGGCGATGCGTCCTTCCAGATCATCGATCGGCACCGCCTCGACTTCGCCACGCACCAGATGATCGTAGGCGTGCGCCGGTTTCATGGCAATTTCCGGCAACACGGTGTACATGCGTTTGAGGTGTTTGGCCGTGGCATTGCTGCGGTAACAGGCGTGCAGTTGATCACACAAATCCCGCAGGCCCATGCCGCGATAACGCACGGTGTCTTGCTGGGCAACACACGGCAGGCAGGTGTCGAGGCGCACATTGGCGTCGTAGCTGCGTTTGAATTCCAGCAACTCGGTGAGCAGCGTGCTCCATTTGCCTTTGGTAATGCCCATGGAGAACAGCACCAGAAATGAATACAGACCGGTCTTCTCCACCACCAGCCCCCGCTCCCAGAGGAATTTGCTGACCACCGCCGCCGGGATGCCCTTCTCGCTCAGCGCGCCGCCGGCGTTCAATCCCGGCATGACCAGCGTGACTTTGATCGGGTCGAGCAACACGTAATCGTCGCTGACCTCCCCAAAACCATGCCACTCGGCATCCGGCTGCAATAACCAGTCTTCGGTCTGCACGCGGTCGATGCCCTCGACACCCGGCGGCTGCCAGATCGAAAACCACCAGTCATCAGCGGCGATGTGCTGCCGCAGATTGGCCAGCGCGCGACGGAAGCTCAGCGCTTCGTCAAAGGTCTCCTGCAACAGCGAACGCCCGGCCGGGCCTTCCATCATTGCCGAGGCAACGTCGAGCGAGGCGATGATGCTGTACTGCGGCGAAGTCGAGATGTGCATCATGAACGCTTCATTGAAACGGTCACGGTCCAGTTGCCGCGCACCGCCGTCCTGCACATGAATCATCGAGGCCTGACTGAAGGCAGCGAGCAGCTTGTGCGTGGAATGCGTGGTGAATACCAGCGGGCTGTCTTCGCTGCGCGAGGTGGCCATGCCGTAGCGCCCGGCGAAGAATTCGTGAAACGCCGCATAGGCGTACCAGGCCTCGTCGAAATGCAGCACCTCGACGCTGTTGCCGAGACTTTGCTTGATCAGCTCGGCGTTGTAACAGAGGCCGTCGTAAGTCGAATTGGTGACCACGGCGAGTTTGACTTTCGGCGCGCGGCCCTTGGTCAGCGGGCTGGCGTCGATCTTGGCCTGAATCGACTCGCGGCTGAATTCACTCAGCGGGATCGGGCCGATGATCCCCAGCTCATTACGCTCCGGGCACAGATACAGCGGGATCGCCCCGGTCATGATGATCGCGTGCAACACCGACTTGTGGCAATTGCGGTCAACCAGCACCAGATCGTCGCGCGCGACCATCGAATGCCAGACAATCTTGTTGGCGGTCGAGGTGCCATTGATCACGAAAAAGGTGTGATCGGCGCCGAAATTGCGCGCGGCGCGCGCTTCGGCTTCGGCGAGCGGTCCGGTGTGATCGAGCAGCGAACCGAGCTCCGGCACCGACACCGACAAATCCGAACGCAGCGTGTTTTCACCGAAAAACTGGTGAAACGCCTGCCCGACCGGACTCTTGTGATACGCCACACCTCCGCCATGGCCGGGGGTATGCCAGGAATAATTGGAGTCGGCGGTGTGCTGCACCAGCGCCTTGAAAAACGGCGGCAACAAGCCATCGAGGTACTTGCGCGCCGCGCGGGCCACTTGCCGGGCGAGGAACGGTACGGTGTCTTCGAACAGATAGAGAATGCCGCGCAGTTGATTGAGCTCGGCCATGGCATCGGCCGGCGCATTTTCCAGGGTGACTTGCTCGCCCAGGGCAAAGATCGGCAGATCCGGTGCACGCACCCGCGCCAGCCCGATCAATTCGGCCATGTTCTGTAAAAGATGCGAGTTCGTACTGGCGTCCTCGGCGGCAATCAGCATGCACGCCAGACCATGATGGGTCGACGCGACCAGCCGCCCTTCGGCGTAGTCGGTGGCCGACACGATACTGAAACCTTCCTGCTCCAACTCTTGGGCGATGCCACGGATACGGTCACCGGCGACCGTGTCGGCCTTGATGTCGCGATGAACGATCAACACCGGAAACTTCAAATCTTTGTACATGAGGCTCAGTGTCCTGAGGCGGCCGAATTGAATCGGCCAATGCACTCAAGGGTAGAGGGTTGCAGCGAATGTGGCGAGGGTGGCCAGTTGGCTTCATGCCGCCAAAAGCAAAGATCGTCCGATCCGTTGATCTTCAAGCCTGGGCGTCAGCTTCCGCGATCTGCGTCCACATCGCCGGGCCACCCGCAGACTTGGCAATAATTTCCAGCCGCACCAGATGCGCCGCCAGTTCTTCTTCCGTCGCACGAATGATCCGCGCAGGCTGACGATCAGCCGGCAAGCGCCGAATTTCGGTCGCCGAGTTGTCCGCGCCCTCGCCCGTGCCATTGCCGTCTGAAGCGTTGCCGGCCAGCGACAGGCTGGTCTGGCCACCGGTCATGGTCAGGTAGACGTCGGCGAGAATCTCCGAGTCGAGCAAGGCGCCGTGCAGTTCACGGCCGGAGTTGTCGACGCCATAACGTTTGCACAACGCATCGAGGCTGTTGCGCTGCCCCGGGTGACGTTCCCGAGCCATCATCAGGGTGTCGAGGATTGAGCAGTGCTGGGTGATGTCAGCGCGATCGTGCTGGCCCATCAGGGCGAATTCGTTGTTGATGAAGCCAACGTCGAACGCCGCGTTGTGGATGATCAGCTGCGCGCCCTTGATGAACTCGAAGAACTCATCGGCCACTTCGGCAAAGCGCGGCTTGCCGACGAGGAATTCGTTGGTGATGCCGTGGACGCCGATGGCGCCTTCATCACTCTCGCGATCCGGCTGCAGGTAAACGTGAAAATGCCGGCCCGTCAGGCGCCGCCCGATCAGTTCGACACAACCGATTTCAATGATCCGGTGACCATCGGTCACCGGCATGCCGGTGGTTTCGGTATCGAGTACAACGGATCTGGTGGCCATCAGTGTTCAGCTCTCAACGGGTCGATCTTGCAAAAAACGCGGATGTTAACACGCTCGGCGGGGTGTTTCAGTCAGACCGTGGCGCGCCCTTCGCGAGCAGGCTCGCTCCCACATTGAATGTGTTGTGAGCACGATCCAGTGTGGGAGCGGGCCTGCTCGCGAATGGCCACACCACGGTTCAGAAGCGAAATCAGCTCTGCTTGTAACCGCGAACCTCATCCACCCCACGGTTAGCCAGCTGGTCAGCCCGCTCGTTACCGTGATGGCCAATGTGCCCACGCACCCACTTCCAGGTAACCTTGTGGCGGTTGACCTGCTCGTCCAGCTCTTTCCACAGATCAGCGTTTTTCACCGGCTCCTTCGCTGCGGTTTTCCAGCCGCGCTTCTTCCAGTTGGCCATCCACTCGTTGATGCCCTTCATCACGTACTGCGAGTCGGTCACCAGCAATACTTCACACGGCCGCTTCAAGGCTTCGAGGCCACGGATCGCGCCGAGCAGTTCCATGCGGTTATTGGTGGTGTTGGTTTCGCCACCCCACAGTTCCTTTTCGACGCCCTTGCACACCAGCAAGGCGCCCCAGCCGCCGGGGCCGGGGTTGCCTTTGCAGGCGCCGTCAGTGAACAGCTCTACGGTGTCGACGCTTTCAACGCTTTCGCTCATGCCAATCTATCCAGAAAAATGCCTGTCCTGCCGATCACGGATCGACAATGACCGAGGCCGGGACACACCCGGCCACAAATAAAAGAAGGTTTACGGTTCGATACGACGGCGGTTGACCTTGGCCATCGGCAGCGGAATCAGCTTGCCCATCGGCTCGCGCCGCTCCTGACGCAACGGTCGCAGTCCGACCACAATCTTGCGCGCGACCAGTAAATAGAAGCCGCCACCCGACAATTGCCAGTCACCGGCCTTGCGTTCCCAGCCGGCCAGACGGGCCTGCCACTTGGGTGACGCGAGCGGCGGACGATAGCACCCGAAGCGGCGTTTCTCCAGCGCGAAGCCCAGCAGATTGAGCCAGTCGGCGACCCGCGACGGCGAGATGCAGCGCGCCTGGCGCAAGGCGTCGTGGGCGAACACATGGCGCAGCCCCCAGGTGCTCCAGGGGTTGATGCCGATGATCAGCAAATGCCCACCGGGACGCACGCTGCTCGCTGCTTCACGCAACAAACCGTGGGGCGACAGGCAGAAATCCAGACCGTGCTGCATCACCACCACATCGGCGGCATGCTCGCTCAGCGGCCAGGCCTGCTCTTCGCAGACGATCTCGACCCCGGGCAACGGTGCACCGAGGCGCACATTGCGCTGCACTTGCGGTGCCGACGGCGGGGTTTCGGCCGATGGCCCGTAGTGCACCAGATAACCGCCAAAGAAACGGCCCAACTCGTCTTCGAGCATCCGCCGCTCTTCATCGAGCAGAAATTGCCCGAGCGGGCCGGACAGCCATTCACGGGCTGCACCGATCAGGGCCAGCCAGTCAGGATCAGCCTGTGCGAACGCTTTATCACTCATCGCATTCTCCAAAGCGCCAGGAACTACTAAGATGCGCCAATGTTTTCCGCTTGGCGAATTCCGACGATGATACAGATCAGTGCCCTGCCCGCGTTCACCGACAACTACATCTGGTTGTTACAGGATCACCGCACCCAGCGCTGCGCCGTGGTCGACCCGGGCGATGCCGCGCCGGTTCAGGCGTGGCTTGCAGCGCATCCGGGCTGGGTGTTGAGCGATATCCTGATCACCCACCACCATCATGATCACGTCGGCGGCGTCGAACGCCTGAAAGCGCTGAGCGGCGCAAAAGTCTACGGCCCGGCCAGCGAAAGCATCCCGGGGCGCGATGTGGCGCTCAAGGACAACGACACGGTCACCGTGCTCGGCTGGGACTTCGACGTCTATGCGGTGCCCGGTCACACCTTGGGGCACATTGCCTATTACCACCACGGCCTGCTGTTTTGCGGCGACACCCTGTTCGCCGCCGGTTGCGGTCGCCTGTTCGAGGGCACGCCGGAGCAAATGCACCACTCGCTCAGCCGCCTCGCTGCTCTACCGGAAGATACCCTGGTCTACTGCACCCATGAATACACCCTGAGCAATCTGAAGTTTGCCGCCGCCGTCGAGCCGGGCAATCCGGACATCGCCGCCCGTCTGGAAAAAGTCACTCAGCAGCGGCAAAACGGCGTCATGACCCTGCCTTCGACCCTGGCACTGGAAAAGCTCACAAATCCGTTCTTGCGTACCTCTGAAACATTAGTTACACAAAAAGTGGACGAACGGGCAGGCGCTCAAAACCGGGCGCCGAGTGAGGTATTTGCGGCTCTGCGGGCTTGGAAAGATAAGTTCTAAGCCCCCCACCACTTGGTACAAAAATTCTGAATGGTTGACCGCAGGGGGTGCGCTTTCTAGAATCGCCCGACATTTTTGCCCGGAACTTACTTCCAGCCAATGTCGTCATCCATACGTAAGTCCGTCAATTCAGACGCATTGACCCGCCTGGCGCAAGCCATCGCGGTGGCTGTGTCCGCCACGCTGGCGGGCTGTTCCAGCCATGCTCCGCAGACTGAAGCGACCCATACGCCGAACATTGCTGCGCGAGCCAAGCAGAAGCCGATCTGGCTGTCCGAAAAGCCCAGCCCACAGGTTCCCCAGGACATCTGGGAACGCATGCGCCAGGGCTTTCAGCTGCAGGAAGGTCTCGGCGTCAACCCGCGCATCGAGCAACAGCGCCTGTGGTTCGCCAGCAATCCCTCTTTCCTCGAGAACGCCGGCGAACGCGGCAGTCTCTATATTCACTACATCGTCGAACGCCTCGAAGAACGCAACATGCCGCTGGAACTGGCCCTGCTGCCAGTGATTGAAAGCGCCTACAACCCGATGGCCTATTCCCGGGCCGATGCAGTCGGGTTGTGGCAATTCATTCCGTCCACCGGGCGTTATTTCAATCTGCGTCAGACGCGCTTCTACGATGGCCGTCGCGACATCACCGCCTCGACCACGGCAGCGATGGATTACCTGACCCGCCTGCACGACATGTTCAACGGCGATTGGTTGCTGGCCCTGGCGGCGTACAACGCCGGTGAAGGCACGGTCAGCCGCGCCATCGAACGTAACGAAAAGCTCGGCCTGCCCACCGACTACTGGAACCTGCCGTTGCCGGCGGAAACCCAGGCCTACGTGCCGAAGCTGCTGGCGCTGTCGCAAGTGGTGCTGGCGCCGGAAGCCTACGGCGTGAACCTCAACCCGATCGCCAACGAACCGTACTTCCAGGTCGTCGAAATCAACCAGCGCATGGACCTGTCCAAGGTCGCTGCGGTGGCCAACATCGACGAAGACGAACTGTTCCAGCTCAACCCGGCCTTCAAGCAACGCACCACCATCGACGGCCCTCAGCATTTGCTGGTGCCGACGTCGAAGGCGCAATTGCTGACGGCCAGTTTGCAGACCATGCGTCCGGAAGAGCTGATCAGCCCGCGTTCGCTGAAACCGGTGTTCGAGGGTGCCGATCCGTCGGAAGTGGCGCAGCTCAAGCGTGCCTATCGCGTGAAGCGTGGCGACAACCTCGGTTCCATCGCCAAGGCCAACAAGGTCGAAGTCAAAGACCTGCAGCGCTGGAACAAGCTGACCGGCAAGAACCTCAAGGTTGGTCAGACCCTGGTGATGCAAGACACCACCAAGCGCGCGCCGGCACGCAAATCCGGCCGGGTCAACACGGTGATTGCGGCCAACAGCAAGAGCAAAGGCAAGGACGACAGCGCGCAGCAAACCCAGTACAAGGTCAAACGCGGCGACACGCTGTACGTCGTGGCCAAGCGCTTCAACGTTGAGATGCAGCATCTCAAGCGCTGGAATCCGGGTGCGGGTAAAGCACTGAAGCCGGGGCAGATGCTCACGGTTTATCAGCCGCACTGACAGATGAGCCCCTGAGTTTTCAGGGGCTTTTTTTGATCACGTTTTTGAGGTGTGCATTAGATCCATCCCCCTCACCCCAGCCCTCTCCCCCAAGGGGGCGAGGGGGAAAGGGAGCCGATCTCCGTGCTGTTCAACATCCGAGTTCGGCGCGGTATCGCACGTCGGCGCAGCTCTCGCAAACACCACAGTCAGCCCCCTCTCCCCCCGGGAGAGGGTTAGGGTGAGGGGCTTTTGAGAACTTGAGTTCGACTCGGTGCAGCACGTCGGTGTAATTCGTCCAAACACCACGATCAGTCCCCTCTCCCTCCGGGAGAGGGTTAGGGTGAGGGGCTCTTTAACCCACATCTTTTTCCTGTCCAGACAAGCTGTTACTGTACGGCCCACTAAGCCCAAGCCGCCTGGATCGGATCTGACTTGAAGCGTCCCCTCCTCCTGCTCCTGATCAGCCTGGCCTTGAGCTCAACCGCAAGCGCGACGATTACCGAAAGTCACGGTTATGCGCAGTTCGGCACGCTCAAGTACCCGGCCAGATTTACCCACTTCGACTGGGTCAACCCGCAAGCGCCTAAGGGCGGTACGTTGCGGGTAATGGCGTTCGGCACCTTCGATACGGTCAATCCGTACACGTTCAAAGGCACCAGCCCGGTCACCACCGCGAATTTCCTCCAGTACGGCATCAATGAACTGAACGAGCCGCTGATGGTTGGCACCGGCCAGTATTCGCCGTCCGGTGACGAGCCGGCGTCGAGCTATGGTTTGATCGCGCAATCGGTGGAGTACAGCGAAGATCGCAGCTGGGTAGTCTTCAACCTGCGCCCGGAAGCGCGTTTCCACGACGGCACGCCGATCACCGCCTATGACGTCGCCTTCTCCTATCGAACGCTGCTCAAGGACGGCCATCCGCTGTACCGTACCGCGTTGCAGGAAGTGCTGCGGGTCGACATTCTCAACAAGCAGCGCATTCGCTTCGTGCTCAAGCGCTCGGGCAATCCGCTACTGATCCTGCGCCTTGGCGAATTGCCGGTGCTGCCGCAGCATTACTGGAAAGACCGCGACTTCAAGGCCACTACCTTCGAACCGCCACTGGGCAGCGGCCCCTATCGCATCACTTCGGTGACGCCGGGCCGGCAGTTGATCTTCGAGCGGGTCAAGGATTACTGGGGCAAGGACTTGCCGGTCAATCGCGGCAAGTACAACTTCGATCGCATGGAAGTCGAGTTCTACCGCGACAGCGATGTCGCCTTCGAAGCATTCAAGGCTGGCGAATTCGACATTTACATCGAGCATCAGGCGAAGAACTGGGCCAACGGCTACAACTTCCCGGCCATACGCCGTGGCGATGTGATCAAGGCACAGATCCCGCATCAGATCCCGACCCAGAGTCAGGGCCTGTTCATGAACATCCGCCGTGCGACGTTCTCGGACGTTAAGACCCGTGAAGCGCTGGGCCTGATGTTCGACTTCGAGTGGACCAACCGCGCACTGTTCAGCGATGCCTACAAACGCACCACCAGTTATTACCCCAACAGCGAGTTCACCACCTCCGGCCTGCCGGTCGGGCATGAATGGCTGATGCTCAAGCCGTACAAGGAACAACTGCCGGCCAAGCTGTTCACCGAGCCGTTCACCCTGCCAAAAACCGATGGACGCGGCATTCCCCGGGAAACCATGCGCAAGGCATTGGCATTGCTCGCCGAAGCCGGCTGGAAGCTCAACGGTCAGCGCCTGCAAAACGCTGACGGCCAACCGCTGCGGTTCGAGCTGCTGCTGGTCAATCCGAACCTGGAGCGCCTCTACCAGCCCTATATCGAGAACCTCAACAGCATCGGCATCGACGCGCGCCTGCGCACCGTGGATCGGGCGCAGTACAAACAGCGCCTCGATCAATTTGATTTTGACATGATCTCGATGACGCTCAACCAGACCCTCAGCCCGGGCCTGGAGCAGTGGCAGTACTTCCACTCCAGTCAGGTCGGGGTCAAGGGCAGCAAGAATTACGCAGGCATTGCCAACCCGGTAGTGGATCACCTGCTCGAACAATTGCTCGCCGCGCGCACCCGCGACGAGCAGGTCGCCGCTGGCAAGGCGCTCGACCGCGTGCTGCTCTGGCAGCACTACAGCATTCCCAACTGGTACCTCAATTATCACCGTCTGGCCTACCGCAACCGGTTGGCCCACGTCACCACGCCGCCCTACACTCTGGGCCTGAGCGCGTGGTGGCTGAAGTCTTCGGAGAAAGATCAATGAAACCGATCCGCGCCCTGCTCGTCCAGGCCAGCGGTTTGCTGTTCGCCGGGCTGGCCTTTGCCGCTCCGCAACACGCCGTGACCCTGTACAACGAGCCGCCGAAATACCCAGCCGATTTCAAGCATTTCGATTATGTGAACCCCGACGCGCCCAAGGGCGGCATCTTCCGTCAGGCCGGTTTCGGCGGCTTCGACAGCCTCAACCCGTTTATCAGCAAAGGCGTGCCGGCCGACGATGTCGGGCAGATCTACGACACCTTGACCAAACACAGCCTCGACGAACCGTTCACCGAATACGGCCTGATCGCCCGGCAGATCGAAAGAGCCCCGGACAACAGCTGGGTGCGTTTCTACCTGCGCCCCGAAGCGCGCTTCCACGACGGCCACCCGGTACGCGCCGAGGACGTGGTGTTCAGCTTCAACACGCTGACCAAGGAAGGCTCACCGCTGTTTCGCGGCTACTACAGCGACGTTTCCGAAGTGATCGCCGAAGATCCGCTGAAAGTGCTCTTCAAGTTCAAGCACACCAATAACCGTGAACTACCGCTGATCCTCGGCCAGTTACCGGTGCTGCCCAAGCACTGGTGGGCCGATCGCGACTTCACCAAGGGCAACCTGGAAATTCCGCTGGGCAGCGGCCCTTACAAGGTTGCCGAAGTGAAGGCCGGACGTTCAGTGCGTTACGAGCGGGTCAAGGATTACTGGGGCAAGGACCTGCCGGTCAACCGTGGCTTCTACAACTTCGACACGATGACCACCGATTACTACCGCGACAACACCGTCGCGCTCGAAGCGCTGAAGGCCGGACAATTCGATTACTGGCTGGAAATGACCGCAAAGAACTGGGCCAACGCCTACAACATCCCGGCGGTTACCGAAGGCCGCTTGATCAAGGAACAGATCGCCAACAGCAACCCGACCGGCATGCAGGGCTTCGTCTTCAACCTGCGTCGCCCGGTGTTTCAGGATGTGCGGGTGCGTCAGGCACTCGGTCTGCTGTTCGATTTCGAGTGGACCAACAAACAACTGTTCAACAGCGCCTACTTCCGCACCCGCAGCTATTTCGAAAACTCGGAAATGGCCGCCACCGGCCTGCCCGACGCCGATCAAGTGGCGATCCTCGAGCCGTTCCGCAGCAAACTGCCGGCGCAGGTGTTCAGCGAAGCGTTCGAGAATCCGAAGACCGATGCCAGCGGCATGATCCGCGCGCAGCAGCGCGAGGCCTATCAACTGCTGCAAGAGGCCGGTTGGAAGATCGTCGACGACAAAATGGTCGACGCCACGGGCAAACCGGTGGTGATCGAGTTCCTGCTCGCGCAGACCGAATTCGAACGCGTACTGCTGCCATTCAAGCGCAACCTCAGCGACCTTGGCATCGATCTGGTAATCCGCCGCGTCGACGTTTCGCAGTACATCAACCGCGTGCGTTCGCGGGACTTCGACATGATGGTCGGCAGCTTCCCGCAGTCCAACTCACCGGGTAACGAACAGCGCGAATTCTGGATGAGCGCCGCTGCCGACAAACCGAGCAGCCGCAACACCATTGGCCTGAAGGATCCGATTGTCGATCAACTGGTCGAAAACCTGATCAACGCCGACTCACGCAAAAGCCTGGTGGCCCACGCCCGCGCACTGGATCGCGTGCTGCAATGGGGTTACTACGTGGTGCCCAACTGGCACATCAAGACCTGGCGCGTGGCGTACTGGAACCACATCGGTCACCCGAAAGTCTCGCCCAAGTACGACATCGGGATTAATACCTGGTGGGTCAAGCCCGACGCCAAACCGGCAGTAGAAGTCGAAACCAAACTGCAAGCCGACCCTGTGGGCACGGAGTAATCAGATGCTGGCGTATATTTTTCGGCGACTGCTGCTGATCATCCCGACCCTGTTCGGCATTCTGCTGATCAACTTCGTGATCATCCAGGCCGCGCCCGGTGGCCCGGTGGAACAGATGATCGCCAAGCTCGAAGGCTTCGAAGGCGCCACCAGCCGCATTGCCGGCGGCGGTGCCGAGGTGTCGGTGGCCGGTTCCTCCTATCGCGGCGCGCAGGGTCTGGACCCGGCGCTGATCAAGGAAATCGAGCACATGTACGGGTTCGACAAATCGGCCCCGGAACGTCTGTGGATCATGGTCAAGAACTACGCGCAGCTGGATTTCGGCGACAGTTTCTTCCGCGACGCCAAGGTCATCGACCTGATCAAGGAAAAGATGCCGGTGTCGATCTCGCTGGGGCTGTGGAGCACGCTGATCATGTACCTGGTGTCGATCCCGCTGGGGATCGCCAAGGCCACGCGGCACGGCAGCCATTTCGACGTCTGGACCAGTTCGGCGATCATCGTCGGCTATGCGATCCCGGCGTTTCTCTTTGCGATCCTGCTGATCGTGGTGTTTGCCGGCGGCAGTTATCTCGACTGGTTCCCGCTAAGGGGCCTGACCTCAAACAACTTCGATGAACTGAGCTTCGGCGGCAAGATCCTCGATTACTTCTGGCACCTGGCGCTGCCGGTGACCGCACTGGTGATCGGTAACTTCGCAACCATGACCCTGCTGACCAAAAACAGCTTTCTCGACGAAATCAACAAGCAATACGTGGTCACCGCCAAGGCCAAAGGCCTGACCCGCCATCGCGTGTTGTACGGCCATGTGTTCCGCAACGCCATGCTGCTGGTGATTGCCGGATTCCCGTCGGCGTTCATCGGCATCTTCTTCACAGGATCCTTGCTGGTGGAAGTGATTTTCTCCCTCGACGGTCTCGGCCTGATGAGCTTTGAAGCGGCGATCAACCGCGATTACCCGGTGGTGTTCGGTACCCTGTTCATCTTCACCCTGCTGGGGCTGGTGGTGAAACTGATCGGCGACCTCACCTACACCTTGGTCGATCCGCGCATCGACTTCGAAAGCCGGGAGCATTGAGATGAACCTGTCCCCTCTCAACCGCCGCCGCTTCGAACTGTTCAAGGCCAACAAACGTGGCTGGTGGTCGCTGTGGCTGTTTCTGGTGCTGTTCGGCCTGAGCCTGGGCGCCGAGCTGATCGCCAACGACAAGCCGTTGGTGGTGCATTACGACAACAATTGGTACTTCCCGGCGATCAAGCGCTACCCGGAAACTGCGTTCGGCGGCGAATTCCCGCTGGAAGCCAACTACAAGAGCCCGTACATCCGCGAACTGCTCAAGGCCAAGGATGCGTGGGTGCTGTGGGCGCCGATTCCCTACAGCTACCAGAGCATCAACTACGACCTGAAAGTCCCGGCCCCGGCGCCGCCGTCGGCGGACAACCTGCTCGGCACTGACGATCAGGGCCGCGATGTGCTGGCGCGGGTGATCTACGGTTTCCGCATTTCGGTGCTGTTCGCGCTGACGTTGACCGTGCTGAGTTCGATCATCGGGGTGATTGCCGGTGCTTTGCAGGGCTTCTATGGCGGCTGGGTCGATCTGGCCGGGCAGCGTTTTCTGGAGATCTGGTCGGGGCTGCCGGTGCTGTATCTGCTGATCATCCTCGCCAGTTTCGTCCAGCCTAATTTCTGGTGGCTGCTGGGGATCATGCTGCTGTTCTCGTGGATGAGCCTGGTCGACGTGGTGCGCGCTGAGTTCCTCCGTGGCCGCAACCTTGAATACGTGCGCGCGGCGCGGGCGCTGGGCATGCAGAACGGCGCGATCATGTTCCGCCACATCCTGCCCAACGCGATGGTCTCGACCATGACGTTTATGCCGTTCATCCTCACCGGCGCCATCGGCACCCTCACCGCTTTGGACTTCCTCGGTTTCGGCTTGCCGGCCGGCAGTCCGTCGCTGGGTGAACTGGTCGCCCAGGGCAAATCCAACCTGCAAGCGCCGTGGCTGGGCATGAGTGCCTTCGCCGTGCTGGCGTTGATGCTGAGTTTGCTGGTGTTTATCGGCGAGTCCGCTCGCGACGCCTTCGACCCGAGGAAGTGAAATGAATCAGGACAATCTGATCGAAGTGCGTGACCTCGCCGTCGAATTCGGTTTCGGCGAGCGCGTGCACCGGGTCGTCGAAGGCGTGAGTTTCGACATCAAACGCGGCGAAACCCTGGCGCTGGTCGGCGAATCCGGCTCGGGCAAATCGGTCACCGCGCACTCGATCCTGCGCCTGCTGCCCTACCCGATGGCCCGCCATCCGGCCGGCAGCATCAACTATGCCGGGCAAAACCTGCTGGGGCTCAGTGAGAAAACCATCCGCCACATCCGTGGCAACCGCATCGCGATGATCTTTCAGGAGCCGATGACTTCGCTGAATCCGCTGCACTCGATCGAGAAGCAGATCAACGAAGTCCTCGGAATCCACAAGGGTCTGACCGGCAAAGTCGCGACCAAGCGTACGCTGGAGCTGCTGGACATGGTCGGCATCCCCGAGCCGCACAAGCGTCTCAAGGCCTTGCCCCACGAGTTGTCCGGTGGCCAGCGCCAGCGTGTAATGATCGCCATGGCCCTGGCCAACGAACCGGAATTGCTGATTGCCGACGAACCGACCACGGCGCTGGACGTGACCGTTCAGCTGAAAATCCTCGATTTGCTCAAGGAATTGCAGGCTCGATTGGGCATGTCGTTGTTACTGATCAGTCACGATTTGAACCTGGTGCGAAGAATTGCGCATCGCGTATGTGTCATGCAGCGCGGTTGCATCGTCGAACAGGCATCGTGCGCAGAGCTGTTCCGTTCGCCGCAGCATCCGTACACTCGGGAATTGCTCGGCGCGGAGCCCAGCGGAGGCCCGGCGAGCAATAAAATCGGCGCGCCGCTGCTTGAAGTCGAGGACCTGAAAGTCTGGTTCCCGATCAAGAAAGGCCTGCTCAAGCGCACGGTGGATCACGTCAAGGCAGTGGACGGCATCAATTTCAGCCTACCGCAGGGTCAGACCCTGGGGATCGTGGGAGAAAGCGGTTCCGGCAAATCCACGCTGGGTCTGGCGATTTTGCGGCTGATTGGCAGCAAAGGCGCGATCCGCTTTGAAGGCAAGCAGCTAGACTGCCTGACGCAGAACGAGGTTCGCCCGTTGCGGCGGGAGATGCAGGTGGTGTTTCAGGACCCGTTTGGCAGCCTGAGCCCGCGCATGTGTGTCAGCGACATCGTTGGCGAAGGCCTGCGGATTCACAAGATGGGCACCGCTGAGGAACAAGAGGCGGCGATTATTGCGGCATTGAAGGAGGTAGGTCTGGATCCGGAAACCCGGCACCGCTACCCCCACGAATTTTCCGGTGGGCAACGGCAACGAATCGCCATTGCCCGGGCTTTGGTGCTGAAACCGGCGCTGATCCTGCTGGACGAGCCGACGTCGGCGCTCGACCGGACGGTGCAGCGGCAAGTGGTGGAGCTGTTGCGTTCACTGCAAGCCAAGTACAACCTGACGTATTTGTTTATCAGCCATGACCTGGCTGTCGTCAAAGCGCTGAGCCACCAGTTGATGGTGGTCAAGCATGGCCAAGTGGTCGAACAGGGAGACGCGCAAAGTATTTTTGCCGCCCCCCAACATCCGTATACACAGCAGTTGCTGGAAGCCGCTTTTTTGGCACCAGCCACTGCGCAATAACCTGAAAGAGGAGCAACACATGGGTTTTCTCGCCGGTAAGCGCGTACTGATCGTCGGTGTCGCCAGCAAGCTGTCCATCGCATCCGGCATCGCTGCCGCCATGCATCGCGAGGGCGCTGAGCTTGCCTTCACTTATCAGAACGACAAACTGAAAGGTCGTGTTGAAGAATTCGCCCAAGGCTGGGGTTCGAGCCCTGAGCTGTGCTTCCCGTGCGACGTGGCCAGCGATGAAGAAATCGCCAAGGTCTTCGAAGCACTGAGCAAGAAGTGGGACGGCCTGGACTGCATCGTCCACTCCGTTGGCTTCGCCCCGGGCGACCAACTGGACGGCGACTTCACCGAAGCCACCACCCGTGACGGTTTCCGCATCGCGCACGACATCAGCGCCTACAGCTTCGTGGCCCTGGCCAAAGCCGGTCGCGAAATGATGAAAGGCCGCAACGGCAGCCTGCTGACCCTGTCGTACCTGGGCGCCGAGCGCACCATGCCTAACTACAACGTAATGGGCATGGCCAAGGCTTCGCTGGAAGCTGGCGTACGTTACCTGGCCGGCTCTCTGGGCCCGGATGGCACCCGCGTCAACTGCGTATCGGCTGGCCCGATCCGTACTCTGGCAGCCTCGGGCATCAAGAACTTCCGCAAGATGCTGGCCGCCAACGAAGCGCAAACCCCGCTGCGTCGCAACGTCACCATCGACGAAGTCGGCAACGCCGGCGCCTTCCTGTGCTCCGACCTGGCGTCGGGCATCAGCGGCGAAATCATGTACGTCGACGGCGGCTTCAACACCACCGCCATGGGCAACATCGAAGAGTGATCTTCGGTTAGCCAATAAAAAAACCCGCCGATCTGGCGGGTTTTTTTATGCCTGCAACACTGTCCCCTGTGGGAGCGAGCCTGCTCGCGATAGCGCTGTGTCAGGCAATGAAGAGGTTGATGGCCGGACGCTATCGCGAGCAGGCTCACTCCTACAAGCGATCTGCGGTGCATTCGCTAACAACGCTTCAAGGCCTGCTTGTGCACATACATCGCGCTATCGGCATCCGCCAGCAGCCGATCCACGGTCTCATGGCGTTTGGCGTCGTATTCGATCTGGCCCACGCTAAAGCGAATCGCATAGCCCCGATGCAACGTGGCATTGCGCTCTTCGAGAATATCCTTGAGCCGCGCCATGATCGCCGTCGTTTCAATATGGCTGGAGCCGGTCAGCAGCGCGACAAACTCATCCCCGCCCAAACGCCCGACCACATCACTCTCGCGAAAGGCGATGCGCAGCACGTCGGCAAAGGTTTTCAGCGCACTGTCACCCTCGGCATGCCCATACAGATCGTTGATCTGCTTGAAGTCATTGAGGTCGAAAAACAGCAAGGTTGCCGGCCGTTCCAGCCGTGCGCAGGCGTCCAGTGCATGCTGCGCCAGTTGTTTGAAACCACGGCGATTGGACAGCAACGTCAACTCATCCATGCTCGCGATCTGCACAGCGGCCAACTCTTGCTCGGCCATTTCCGCCAGATCACGCAACAACGCGCGCTCTTCCTCGTCAAGGTCGCGGGGCTTGGTGTCGATCAGGCACAGCGTGCCCATTTTATTGCCATTGGGCACGGTCAGCGGGTAACCGGCGTAGAAGCGAATGTTCGGCGCGCCTGTCACCAACGGGTTGTCATGGAAGCGCACATCCTCGCGGGCGTCCGGCACCAACAGCAGGCCGTCGTTAAGAATCGCATGGCCGCAGAACGAGACATCCCTCGGTGTCTCGCTGACATCCAGGCCCACGCACGACTTGAACCACTGCCGATTGGTGTCGACCAACGTCACCAGTGCAATCGGCACATTGAACAGGCGTTTCGCCAACCGTGTCAGTCGGTCGAAACGTTCTTCAGGGGCGGAATCGAGCAGCTCAAGACCGTGCAACGCTTGAACGCGCGCCGTTTCATTCGCAGGTTTTCCTGGAACCAGCATCAGCACACTCCATTGGCAACAATGCTTCCAAGCGTAGCGCTAATTTGGCAATGGCTCACATTTGCGCCACCGGGCATGGCCCGCCCGCATCGGCCCAGAGCTTGAATTGCGTGACAAAAATATCGTGCGGCACTGGCACCGGCGCGCGCCCTGCCCCGGGATTCCAGCCCCACAGCACCAATTTGTCTTCGCTGACATGCTTGATCAGTGCAGCAAAGTCGCGATCGCCATTGCTCGAACGGTCCTTGATCATCGCGCAGAGCTTGTCCGGTGGCAGGCCGATCCAGGCCATTTTGTGCGCTGCCGGCGGCAGGCTCCAGTGCGGCGCCCCCGGTGGCGCATGCGGGCCGTAACTGGCCGGCGGATTGTTTTCCGCGTGGCAGGTGGCGCAAGGCAAACCGGCGGCGCCCTTGCCGTCCATGCCGCGCACCACGTTCATCGCATGGGGAATGCCGGCGTCGAACTGCAACGGCGAATCACCGGGAATGTGACAGTTCTGGCAGCGCGGACTCTGGAAGACTTTCTGTACCGTGGTGAAGGCTTTCAAGGCTTCCTGATCATCGGCAAACAGGTCCGAGGCATAACCGCCCAGCCCCAGTAGAACCACCGTGCCCAACACTAGATGTCGTTTCATCTCACACCCCCGACAGTTGCAGCGGCAACTCGCGCAGGCGTTGCCCGGTCAGGGCGAACACCGCGTTGGCCACGGCTGGCGCGGTCGGCGGCACACCGGCCTCGCCGATGCCACCGGGTTTGTCGCTGCTGGGCACGATGTGCACTTCCACCACCGGCATCTCGTTGAGCCGCAGCACCTGATAATCGTGATAGTTGGATTGCACGACCGCGCCGTCCTTGAGCGTCAGTTTGCTGTGCAGCGCCATGCCCAGACCGAAGGTGATGCACGATTCCATCTGCGCCGCGATACTCTGCGGATTCACCGCAATCCCGCAGTCCACCGCACAGACCACGCGATGCACGCGAATCGCCAAATTGTCCTGCGACACCTCCGCCACCTGCGCAACGTAGCTACCGAACGACTCGTGCACTGCCACGCCCAACGCATGGCCATCCGGCAATGGTGCTTTCCAGCTAGCCTTTTCCACCGCCAGATTGAGCACGCCCAAATGCCGAGGATGATCCTTGAGCAAGGTTCGTCGGTACTCGACCGGATCCTTGCCCGCCGCCGTGGCCATTTCATCGATCAGCGATTCCATGACAAAACCGGTATGGCTATGGCCAACCGAGCGCAGCCACAACACATTGATGCCCGTTTGCGGCGAATGCAGATCGACCTGATGATTGGCCAGGCCTTTAACGTAAGGACTGTCGGAAACGCCTTCGACCGAGGTCGGGTCGATGCCGTTTTTGACCATCGTCGCCTCCATCAGCGTGCCGGTCATGATCGACTGCCCGACCAGCACGTGCTGCCAGCTCGACGGCAAACCATCAGCGCCCAAGCCGATCTTCGCCTGATGCAAGAACATCGAGCGGTAGTAACCGCCGCGAATATCGTCCTCGCGCGACCACACGGTTTTCACCGGCATCGCGGCGGCTTTCGCCACTTGCACCGCCTCGGCGACGAAGTCTGATGTCGGGTTGGCCCGGCGCCCAAAACCACCGCCAAGGAATTCGGTGTGAATTTCCACCTGCTCCGGCTTCAGGCCAGTGATCTTGCCAGCGACCATTTGATCCAGCGTCTGGAATTGTGTGCCGGTCCAGATTTCGCATTTTTCCGCACTGATTTTCACCGTGCAGTTGAGCGGCTCCATCGGCGCATGAGCCAGATAAGGCACGCTGTATTCGACATCGATCTTCTTCGCCGCTTTGCCAAAACTGCCCTTGGCATCACCGGCCTGACTCGCCGACGTGCCTTGCGTCGCGGCCAGTTTGCGGAAACTCGCCAGCAGTTTTTCGCTGCTCAGGTCCGCATGCTGGCCCAGATCCCAATCGACCTTCAGCGCATCACGGCCCAATTTAGCCGCCCAGTAATGCTCGGCAATCACCGCCACGCCTGTCGGCACCTGCACCACTTTGTGTACGCCCGGCACCGCCAGCGCTTCAGCGCCTTCGAATGATTTAACAGTGGCACCGAATACCGGTGGGCGCGCGACCATTGCGGTCATCAAGCCTTCAAACTGCACGTCCATGCCGAACTTGGCGCGGCCGGTGATTTTCTCCGGTGTGTCGAGGCGTTTGGTCGGTTTGCCAATGACCTTCCAGTCCTTGGCTTCCTTGAAGGTAATCGACTTCGGATCCGGCACCGGCAATTGCCCGGCGGCATCTGCCAGCTCGCCATAAGTTGCACGCTTGTCACCGGCAATCACCACGCCCGATTCAGTGCGAATGGCCGACGGTGCCACCTCGAAGCGTTTCGCCGCCGCCTCCACCAGCATCTGCCGCGCGGTCGCGCCTGCCAGTCGATAGCGGTCAAACTCCATCCACGTCGACGTCGAGCCGCCGGTAATCTGCATGCCGCCAAAACCGGGCATGCCGTAATCCGCCGCCGACGCGGGCGAGTGCTCGACGCCGATCTTCGACCAATCGGCATCCAGCTCCTCGGCAATCAACATGGTCAGGCCGGTCCAGATGCCCTGGCCCATCTCCGAATGCCCGAGCAACACGGTGACGCTGTTGTCCGCTGCGATTCGCAAAAATGCATTCGGCGCAAACACCTTGCCTTCATTCTCGGCCGCATAGGCAAACTTGTGGCCGCCGGGGACGACAAACGCCACCACCAGACCGCCGCCCAACAGGGCGCTGCCTTTGAGAAAACTCCGACGCGATACAGGACTGTTCATCGCCTATCTCCCACAGATTGAATCAGCCGATTTCCGATGCACGCTTAACCGCTGCGCGAATGCGGGGATAGGTGCCGCAACGGCAGATATTGCCGGAGAGCGCCTGATCGATATCGCTGTCGGTGGGTTTGGGGATTTTCGCCAGCAGCGCGGCAGCAGACATGATCTGCCCCGACTGGCAGTAACCGCACTGCACCACGTCAAGTTCGGCCCAGGCTTGCTGCACCGGGTGCGAACCGTCGGTGGACAGCCCTTCGATGGTTAGAATTTTCTGGCCATGGGCCACGGCGGTCGCGGGCGTAATGCAGGCGCGCAACGGCGCCCCGTCAACGTGTACGGTGCAGGCCCCGCACTGGGCCATGCCGCAACCAAATTTGGTACCGGTCAAGTGCGCGACATCGCGCAGGACCCAGAGCAACGGCATGTCCGCGGGGACATCGAGCTCCTGATCCTTGCCATTGATATTCAAGGTCAGCATCGGGGAATTTCCTCAGACTCACGGTGTTCTGAAGGGGCGCCGCTGTGGCCATCAAAGCCTACGCGCGCCTCGGCTTATCCCTTTCAGCAAAGCCTAATTTGCGCACGAAGCCAGACGTTGCGACCACCGGTCATGCAGATGTCGACTTTAATCCTACAGTTGATAACGGCTCTCACCGAGCCTGCACAGTAGAAAACTCGTCATGAGCGAAACCGGTCCGCGCTGACCGCGCGGGTTACCCATCAGATTGGTCTGGAGTTGCGAACATGGGATTTGTCACCAGCAAAGACGGCGTCGAGATTTTCTACAAAGACTGGGGCCCGAAAGACGCGCCGGTGATCCACTTCCACCACGGCTGGCCGCTCAGCTCGGACGATTGGGACGCACAGATGCTGTTCTTCCTCGGCAAAGGCTTCCGGGTGGTTGCCCATGATCGCCGTGGGCATGGACGTTCGAGTCAGGTCTGGGACGGGCACGACATGGATCATTACGCCGACGATACGCTGGCTGTGGTTAATCATCTGGGCCTGAAGAACGTCGTGCATGTCGGCCATTCGACCGGTGGCGGTGAGGTGATTCATTACATTGCCCGGCATGGTCAGGACAACGTTGCCAAAGGTGTGCTGATCAGCGCGGTGCCACCGTTGATGGTGCAGACCGAGAGCAATCCGGGTGGGCTGCCGAAATCGGTATTCGATGACTTTCAGGCGCAACTGGCGGCGAATCGCGCGCAGTTTTATCGCGACATTCCGACCGGGCCGTTTTATGGCTACAACCGGCCAGGAGCCACGCCATCGGAAGGGATTATTGCCAACTGGTGGCGTCAGGGCATGATCGGCGGAGCGAAGGCGCACTACGACGGGATCGTGGCGTTTTCGCAGACCGATTTCACCGAGGACTTGAAGAAGGTCACGGTGCCGGTGCTGGTGATGCATGGCGAGGATGATCAGATTGTGCCGTATGCGGATTCAGGGCCGTTGTCGGCGAAGTTGCTGCCCAATGGCACGCTGAAGTCGTATCCGGGGTTCCCCCACGGGATGCCGACGACGGAGGCAGAGACGATCAACGCGGATCTTTTAGCCTTTATTCGCGGCTGAACAATGTAGGAGCTGCGGAACGCTGCGATCTTTTGATTTTGCGCCTTGAAAATCAACGTCAAAAGATCGCAGCGTTCCGCAGCTCCTACACAGGCAGATGTGGGCTGCAATTAATCTTCGGTTCGGCCAGTGTTTTCGCGATCACGGTCATAGTGGTGAGCCAGTGGAAGCGCCGGCAACCATGATTCACGCCGAATGGTCCAGAGTTCGTAGGTAGGTTTGAACTGATTAGGCTCATCGAGCGATCCGATGTTGACCTCTACTTCATCTGCCGAACGTGTGAACACCGGTGAGCCGCAACGCGGGCAGAAAAAGCGCCCGTTGTAGTCGCGGGTTTCGCCGGTGACCTTCAACGCATCCTCGGGAAATATGGCCGAGGTGTGAAAGAGCGTGCCGTGGCGTTTGCGGCAGTCGAGGCAGTGGCAGATGCCGACTCGGTAGGGCTGACCTGTCACTTCGAAACGGACATCGCCGCACAGGCAACTGCCGGTCAATAGATTCATGTCGCACCTCCTCTTCAGAATTTAAAATTAGCGACAGCCCTCACCCTAACCCTCTCCCAGAGGTAGAGGGAACTGACCGCGCTGAATGTGCAAGTTGCACCGACTTGAGATACCGAGTCGAACTCAGGTTTGAAGAGCACAAAGATCAGCTCCCTTTCCCCCTGGGCCCCCTGGGCCCCCTGGGGGAGAGGGAACTGACCGCGCTGAATGTGCAAGTTGCACCGACTTGAAATACCGAGTCGGACTCAGGTTTGAAGAGCACAAAGATCAGCTCCCTTTCCCCCTCGCCCCCCTGGGGGAAAGGGAACTGACCGCGCTGAATGTGCAAGTTGCACCGACTTGAGATACCGAGTCGAACTCAGGCCTGGAAGTACATGGAGATCTGCTCCCTTTCCCCCTCGCCCCCTTTGGGGGAGAGGGCTGGGGTGAGGGGGGGAATCGCACTGACACACCGCAAAACCCAAAGCCCCCGCCATCCAGTATTTTCATCAATAAACACGAAGGCCGTGATCACGTTTAAAGCACACAAACCGTTACGCCATCCTCCCTACAACACCTTGCGTCGTTACCTACGCGTACGCCAGAATCCGCCGGCTTACACGGCTATGTGCGGGGCTATATCGTTTGCCTGTCACTGCAAAACAGTGATCGGGTTTGGTAGCCCGCGTCGGTACCGCCGTATGGCGCCACCTTATTCAGTCTCTTTATTCGCGGCTGTGTTTTATATGGTGGACATGCGTGGGGCTCATTCGTGAGCGCCGGGTTTCCGTATCGACCGGTCTACCAACCCGCGCATGGCCGCCACCCTTCGTTTGGTAGCGAGAGTGATGGCTCCTATTTATATCGATACGAGACTTCATCTATGTTCAAAATTACGCCCAACCCACCACAAACCGATCCAATTCCCCACGATCCGTCACTTGACCCGCAAAAGGTCAAAGAGGCCACCGACCGCGCCCTCGACTACTACCTCCGGCCCGAAGCACTAGGGGCGCCGCCAAGCTCACCCAAGTTTCGCCCGGTCTATTTGGTCGACCCCACGCTGGATGAAGAAACCCTACTGGTCGAAGCCTGTGAGTCGCTTTCCTACGCCCACTCCATGGCCGGCAACATCGCCAACTCGATAGGCGGCCCGGAGCGCAAACCGCTGCTGGCGCTGCAACAGGTGATCATGCTGAACGAGCTGCTGGTCAATCGCCTGCTGGACAAGCTGCGCGTACCGCAGTAGTCACCCAAAGGAATGAGTGCAGGGTTACCCCTTCACTCATTCCGTGGATTGATGAGCAGAATTCATCAAGCCATCCCGATTTAGCCGTCTAGTGCCCCCCCGTCACCTCGCTTACTGTGCTCCCCACGCCCAACGGGAGATCGACATGCACAAGCGCACACGCGGCAACCGTTCACTCGAAGTATCCGCCCTCGGCGTTGGCTGCATGGACCTGAGCTATGGCTATGGCTTGACCACAGCTACTCAGGACATCGCAGAACCGCAAAGGATGGAGCCTTTCACGATGGCCACTGACACACGCAGCAGCGCTGCCCTTCCCGCACTTATGGCGTTCTGCCTGAGCGTTGGGTCGATGTTCAGCGCTACCACTCAAGCAGCCGAGGCACCGCAATCCATGACTACTCCGCAAACCACAGCACGAGCCCTGTCGGGTAAACAACAGACGATTCCACTGATTGCCGCGTTCATGGCGACCAGCGACATGCGCAACCTCAACTCGGCGCTCAACCAGGCACTCGACGCCGGCCTGACCATCAGCGAAACCCGGGAAATTCTCGTGCAGCTCTACGCCTATGTGGGTTTTCCGCGCAGCCTCAATGCCTTGAACGAGCTGATGACGGTGGTGCAGGTACGCAAACAACGCGGCATCGAAGATGCGCCGGGGCGTGAGCCGGGCCGGGCGATTCCAGTTGGGGATGAACTGCTGGCCAGCGGCACCGCGAATCAAACGAAAATTTCGGGCGCCCCGGTCAAAGGCCCGGTGTTCGAGTTCGCCCCGGTTATCAACCAGTTCCTGCAAACCCACCTGTTCGGCGACATCTTCGAGCGCGACAACCTTGACTGGCAAAGCCGTGAACTGGCGACCGTCGGGGCGCTGGCTGCAACGCCGGGCGTAGAATCGCAACTGCGCGCGCATATGGCGGCGAGCCTGCGCGTCGGGCTCAGCGCTGCACAGTTGGCCGAGGTCACTGAGCTGCTGAAAAAGCACGGTGATGCGCAAACCGCCGAACGTGCAAATGCAGCGCTCAAAGAGGCTTTGGCGGCTTCGAAAAAATGACCGAAAAATGGACCTGATATCGATTTCTCAAAAATATCGGCGTTCGGAGTGGTGTGGGTGCGCTGATCTACAAACCCTGGCTTGCGATCAGCGTCCATACTGTGGTTTTTCAGAAGTCGGGACTCCGCCATGCCCTCCCCCGAATCCAGCCTTTTGCAGAGCTGGCACGACAACGCTGATGTCTGGATCGAGGTGATCCGCAGCGGCGCCATCGAAAGCCGTCAGCAGGTTACCGATCAAGCGATTTTGTTGGCGATCATGGGCCGGCAGCCGCAGCGTGTGCTCGACCTCGGCTGCGGTGAAGGCTGGCTGTTGCGGGCGCTGGCGGATCGGGGGATTGATGCCGTCGGGGTGGATGGCGATGCGCGGCTGGTCGAAGCGGCGCGTCTGGCGGGGGCGGCGCGGGTGCATGTTGCGAGTTACGAAGCGCTGGTCGATGGCAAGGTCGATATCGGTCGTAACTACAACCTGGTGTGCGCGAATTTCTCGCTACTGCATCAAGACATAATTCCGCTGCTTGCCGCGATGAATGCCTTGCTTGTTCCCACAGGTGTTGTGGTCATTCAGACACTGCATCCATGGTCTGTCGCGGCAGGCGATTATCAGGATGGCTGGCGCGAAGAATCGTTCGCGGGATTCAAAGGTCAGTGGCAGCCGATGCCGTGGTATTTCCGCACGTTGTCGAGTTGGCTGAATGCGCTGGACATGGCCGGGTTCCAATTGGCCGGTTTGCAGGAGCCACAGCATCCGCAAAGTCCAGTGCCGCAGTCCTTGCTGATGGTTGCCGAGCGCCGCTGAGATTTCAGAAACACCATCAATCATTGTGGGAGCTGGCTTGCCAGCGATGGCGTCGGGTCAGTCAACATTGATGTTGAAGGTGCTGGCCTCATCGCTGGCAAGCCAGCTCCCACAGTGGTTTGGGTGTGCCAGGAATTTGTGACCACCATACAAACCTGTGGGAGTGAGCCTGCTCGCGATGACGGTATTTCAGGCGACATCAATGTTGAATATCAGACCGCAATCGCTTGCAGGCAAGCTCCCACAGTGGTTTCGGGACCACGGATGCGGTACTGCGCCAGCAGGCGCATGACGTAGCCAATCTTGATCAGGGTCGGGCCGAGGATGGTCAGCGAATGCATCGCCACCAGCAGCGCAATCGGCATGTGGCCGTTGTAGAGATACGCGCCGTATATGCCAGCGAGCAGCATGAGCAGACCAGCGACGAGGATTTTGCTCGACAGGTGCAGAACGTTCAGCGGGTTTTCAAAGAAAGTGAGCATGGTGTCGTACTCCTGAGCGGTTCGTTTAGGTAAGTTGAGTACATCAAGTCTCGTGCCCGATTTTCAATTCAATAAAATCAGTTTGTTGCACGATAACGAGTCAATTTGACACAAGCCGGAGATAGTCAATTCGACCTGAAACCTTGTCATTACGACTACATAAAGACACGGTAAGAAAATCCGGTCTGCGGCTCGGTGTCTCCGTCGTCAGGATTTCCAATGCTCGGCAATTGTCGATCTACGGCACCGGCAATCGACCAAGGACTGACTACGCTGTAAATCCAGCTGTCTAACCTGCCGAGGATGACTGCCATGCAACGCTTTCAAAAACTCACCCCTTGCCTTTGGTTCGACGATCAGGCCGAAGCCGCCGCGAAGTTTTACTGCTCAATCTTCGATCACTCGAAAATCACCGGCCTGACCCACTACAGCAAGGTCGGCCAGGAATTTCACGGCAAGCCGGAAGGTGCGGTGATGACCGTCAGTTTCGAGCTCGACGGCCAGACCTTCACCGGGCTCAACGGTGGGCCGCTGTTCAAGTTCAGCGAGGCGATCTCGTTTCAGGTCAATTGCCAGAATCAGGAAGAAGTCGACCATTTCTGGGGCAACCTGTCCGAGGGTGGCCCCGTCGAAGCCCAGCAATGCGGCTGGCTGAAAGACAAGTTCGGCGTGTCGTGGCAGATCGTGCCGGTGGCGTTCATGCACATGATGCTGGATGCCGACACCAGCAAATCGCAGCGAGCGATGCAGGCGATGTTCACGATGAAAAAACTCGACATTGCCGAACTCGAACGGGCCTTTGCCGGCCAGAGCTAATACACTGGCGCCCTGGCCTGCCGGGAATAACAACGATGAAACACGCTGCCGCCAAACACCCTGAAAAAGCCCCGCGCTTCTGGCGCGACGCGGCGCTGCCGTTCATTGAAGCGCGGGCCATCGCCGATGGCCGCGAGGTCTGCTACGCGCGGCATTCCCATGCGCACTTTTCCATTGGCGCGATCACCGCCGGTCGCAGCACCTATGTGCATGAGCAGGCGCAGTTCGAGGTCGCGGCGGGCACTGTGGTGCTGATGAACCCCGGCGATGTGCATGCGTGCAATCCGATCGATGATCAGCCGTGGTCGTATGTGATGCTGTACGTGGAAACGCCCTGGCTGACGGATTTGCAGCATCAGTTGGGCTTTGCCGGTGATCTGCAGTTTCGGCGTTTTTCCACCACACACCTTGATGACACTGCGCTGTTCAACGAACTGAACGGGCTGTATCAAACGTTAGTCGACCCGCAACAGGATGTGCTGCGCAAGCAAAGCGCGGCGGTGGAGTTTTTCAGCGACCTGCAACTGCGTTTGAACCCCGCCGGTCCCTCTCTGCGCGAGCCAAATTTCAAACTGGAACGCGCTGCCGATTTCATCCGCGAGCACTGCACCGAAGTGCTCAACCTCGACGACATCTGCGCCGCTGCACAGCTTTCACCGTCGTACCTGATCCGCGCCTTCAAACAGCATTACGGCATGACGCCCCACGCATTTTTGGTCAACCAGCGCATCCAGTTCGCCCGCGAGCGTTTGCGCAGCGGGGAGTTGATTGCGGATGTGGCGCTTGAAGCCGGGTTTGCCGACCAGGCGCATTTTCAACGAGCGTTCAAGCAGCATCTGGCGGCAACGCCCGGCCAATATCGCGGCTGACACCTCATCTGAAAATCAACACTTCCCCCCGTGGGAGCGAGCTTGTTTGATCGTTCCCACGCTCTGCGTGGGAACGCAGCCCGGGACGCTCCGCGTCCCTTCCAGAGCCGAACGCAGAGCGTCCGTTGAGGCATTCCCACGCGGAGCATGGGAACGATCAATCGCTGGCCAACACATTCAGATATTGACATATCGGTAAATTCCGATATCGTCGCGGCATGGAACTACTCGAAATCTTCAAAGCCCTCTCGAACCGCACACGCCTGGAAATCCTCAAAGGCTTGAAGGATCCCGAGAAACACTTTCCTCCCCAGGACGAAGGTGACGTGCATACGGTGGGTGTTTGCGTCAGCAGTATTCAGGAAGGCGTCGGGCTGTCGCAGTCGACGGTGTCCGATTACCTGGCGACGCTGCAACGCGCCGGCCTGGTCGAAGTCAGGCGTATTGGGCAGTGGACCTATTACAAACGTAACGAAGCAGCGATCAGCGCGCTGGCCGAGATCATCGGCAGCGAGCTGTAATTTTTTGTCCCGCGATATCGAGAATTCCCGATATCCCTTTTTACCGAAACGAGGAAATGCAATGCAAGCGATGATCCTTACTTCATTTGGCGGCGCGCAATCGTTCGAACTTTGTGAGGTACCCAAGCCAGTGCCACAAGCGGGCGAAGTCCTGGTACGGGTGCACGCTACCTCCATCAACCCGCTGGATTATCAGGTTCGCCGTGGCGACTATGCCGATCTGGTGCCCCTCCCCGCCATTACCGGGCACGACGTCTCCGGCGTTGTCGAAGCGGTCGGGCCGGGGGTGACGGCGTTCGGGCCGGGTGACGAAGTCTGGTACACCCCGCAGATTTTCGACGGCCCAGGCAGTTATGCCGAATACCACGTGGCGGCCGAAAGCATTATCGGCAAGAAGCCGCCCGCACTGAGCCACCTTGAAGCGGCAAGCCTGAGTCTGGTTGGCGGCACGGCGTGGGAAGCGCTGGTCGTGCGGGCGGCGCTCAGAGTCGGCGAGAGCATTCTGATCCATGGCGGCGCGGGTGGCGTCGGTCATGTCGCAATCCAGTTGGCCAAAGCCATCGGCGCGAAGGTTTTTACTACCGTGCGTGAAGGCAATTTCGAGTTCGCCCAGCGTATGGGCGCCGATGTGCTGATCGACTACGAAAAGGAAGATTACGTCGAGGCGATCCTGCGCGAAACCGCTGGCCGCGGCGTCGATGTGGTGTTCGACACCATTGGCGGCAACACCCTGGCACGCAGTCCCGACGCCCTCGCACAGCTTGGCCGCGTGGTGTCGATCGTGGACCTTGCCCAGCCGCAAAACCTGATTCAGGCCTGGGGCAAGAACGCCAGTTATCACTTCGTTTTCACCCGGCAAAACCGCGGCAAGCTCGATGAACTGAGCGCATTGATCGCGAACGGTCAGTTGCGCCCGCACGTTGGCGCGGTCTATGCGCTGGCCGACATCGGCCTGGCCCATGCCCGGCTGGAGACGCCCAACAACGGCCTCCAAGGGAAGATCGCGATTGCTGTCGTGCCGTCGTCTCAAGTCGACAATCGCTGAACTCACTTCGAGGAGAACATCATGGTTTACGAGATCGCTCTACTACCCGTTCACCAAGAACAAACTGAAGCGTTTCGGCGTGCGTTCGCCGAGGTCGAGCCTTTGCTCAAACGGGCAAAGGGTTACGGCGGCCACCTGCTCGCGCCAGGAATCGAAACGCCTGAGGTGTTCAATTTGATTGTGCGCTGGCAATCCCTTGAGGATCACACGCCGGGGTTTGAAGCGAGTGAAGACCATCGGCTGTTCATGCTGGGCCTGGAGGAGTATTTTTCGGACGAGCCGAAGGTCTGGCACATCGAAGGTGGCGCGTTTCAGCAGCCATTCAACTAATCAATCTCTCGGCTACCCGTGATCCATTGTAGGAGTGAGCCTGCTCGCGATAGCGGTCTATCAATCGACATTTATATTGACTGATACACCGCTATCGCGAGCAGGCTCACTCCTACAGGGTTTACGGTAGCAGCAGGTATATCGCGCTGACGGCCAACAACCCCGCCATCACCCGATTGAACCAACGCATTCCCGCCGCATTGCTCAAATACCCACGCAAAAACGTCCCGGCATACGCCCAGCAGCCGACCGACAGATAACAAATCACCAGATACACCGCCGCAAACTGCCACACCAGCCGCGCCTCGCCATCAGCGACAAACGCGCCCATACCCGCGACGCATGCCAGCCAGGCTTTCGGGTTGAGCCATTGCATCACCGCGCCATACAGCATCGATGGCGCCCGCCCTGACTCACCGGCATTCAACTGTCCGTCATCCATGGCCAGTTTCCACGCCATGAACAGCAGAAACGCCACGCCGGCCAGTTGCACCACACGGGTCATGAACGGCCAGAGCTTCAACACCTCATGCAGGCCCAATCCCATCAACACCAGCAACAGCACAAACCCCAGCGTCGCTCCGGCAACATGCCGCTGACTGGCGCGAAAACCGAACTGCGCCCCGGAACTCAACGCCACGATATTCACCGGCCCCGGCGTGATCGACGCAGCCAACGCAAAAGCCGCCATGGAAACAATCAGACTCATCGCACACCTGCTTCAAATCGAGGAACAAGGTGCTCACGGTAGCGAGCACCCGGTCCTCGGTATTGAAGAAAATGCCCCTGTGATCCTGATCGTTCCCACGCTCTGCGTGGGAATGTAGCCCGGGACGCTCCGCGTCCCTTCCAGAGCCGAACGCAGAGCGTCCGTTGAGGCATTCCCACGCAGAGCGTGGGAACGATCAAACGACACAAATCCCCTGTGGGAGCGAGCCTGCTCCGGGCGGCGTTCCGACGAAAGCGGTGGGTCATTCAGCACTGCATTGCCAGGACGACCCCATTCGCGAGCAGGCTCGCTCCCACATAAAAGCTGTGTTCAGTCCAAACGCGGCACGGTGAAGCGGAACTCGCTGCCCTGCCCCGGTTCACTCTCGGCGAAGATCCGCCCGCCATGGGCTTCGACGATACCTTGGGTGATGTATAACCCCAGACCGGTGCCGGTCGGATTGCCCTCTTTCACCGTCCAGTAACGGTCAAAGACGTGCGGCAGATGTTCCTTGGGAATGCCCTCGCCGCTGTCGCGCACAGTGAAAACGATATCATCGCCGACCGACGTGGCATGCACGCCCACCGTGCCCAGGCGCGGGGTGAACTTGATCGCGTTGCCGACCAGATTAGACAGCACCTGAAACAGCCGCTCGGGGTCGGCATGGATACGCAGATCGGGGTCGGCGGCGAAGGAAATGCTGATGTCCTTGTCCAACGCCAGCGGCGCGAGCAACGCCTGCGCCTCCTCGAACATCTGCCCGACATCGAGTTTCTGCGGGGTGATGGAGTAGCGCCCGGCGTCGATTTTCGAGGTGTCGAGCAGGTCCTCCAACAGCGTATTCATGCGCCCGGCGGCCTGCTGCATGGTGTCGATGGCCGTGGAGATCCTGCGCGAAGTGTGCGGGCCGTCGGAGCTGAAAGCCTTCTGCATCATGCCGCAGAGCATCGAGATCACGGTCATCGGGTTACGCAGATCGTGCGACACCACCGCCACCAATTCATCGCGGGCGCGCACCGCTTCCTGCTCACGGCGGACCTGCCGGGCCAGATCGTTTTCCAGTGCCGAACGGCGCAGATCATTGGCGGCGAACAAATCACCGTGGCTCCACTTGGTGGAGATCCCGGCCATCTCTACTTTCCAGATTTCGAACGAGGTACGCGGGCGCAAACGCAGGCCGGCGCCGGAGTTTTCCAGGTCCAGCGGCTTGCGCGGATCGCCGCTCCAATTGATGTTCTCCTTGACCTCGGGACGGAACCAGAACACACCGTTGTCCACCGGTTTCGGCAAGCTCATGGCGAGCACGCCGCTGGCCACCTGCTGATACTGCGCGGCCGGCGGGTAGACGCTGGCCAGGTGATGACTGGCAAACACTGGCTCGCCGCTGTCCTGCAGCCACTTGTGCAAGGCGCGAATGTCTTCCGGTTCCGGGCAGTTGCCGTAACGGTGCAGTTGTTTGTCTTCGATGATCGCGATGCCGCCGGCATTGGTCAGCGCCATCAACGTCTGCGGTTGATTGGCCAGACCGTCGAAGACATTCTGCGGCGAGTCGATCATCGCCTGATTGAGCAGCGCCAAGGCTTCGACTTTTTCTTCACGCTGACGGCTGATCTCCAGCGCTTCCATGGCGCTAATCTGCAACGACAGTACCTGGCCGATGGTCTGGCACGCCGCACGCAACTCATGCGGCACGTGCAGTGGCTGACGATTGCCGCAACTGATCAGGCCCCAAAGCTTGTCACCCTTGAGCAGGGAAATGCTCATCGACGACAACACGCCCATGTTTTTCATGTACTGGCAGTGGATCGGCGACACACTGCGCAGGGTGGCGAAACTCAGGTCCAGCGGCGTGTTCGTGTCCGGGCGCAGCTTAGGCACCAGCGGCACCGGTTGGTAGTCGGCATTGGGGATAATCCGCAGCCAATTGGTGCGATACAGCTCGCGCGCCTGTTCGGGAATGTCCGACGCTGGGAAAAACAGGCCATTGAATACTTCCATCGACGGGTCGGAGGCTTCGGCGATCACCTGGCCGTGGCCCTCCTCCTCGAAACGATAGATCAACACCCGGTCGTAACCGGTCATGGCCTGAATTTCCTTGACGCTGATGTCATACAGCGCCTGCAACGTGGTGGCCCCTTGCAGACGCTGGAGCATGCGCCCCAGATGCGTTTGATTGCCGGCGACATTGCGCGGCTGGAAATTTTCCACGTGGATTTCCAGCTCCAGAATCAGCACACCTTGATGGCGGTGCAGCAAACCCTCGAATGCCGTGCCGTTGAGCCTGAAGCGCAGCGGCTGCACATCGGACAGCGACGGTTGCAGTAAAGCTTCGCGCACTTGCGCCGCTTCGGCGTCGCCGATCAGGCTTTCCAGTGGCTGGCCGATCAGGCTTTGCGGCACCCGGGCCAGCAGGCTTTCGACGTTGGCGCTGACCTGAATGATCGCCAATGCAGGTTCGCTCAGGGTCAACAGCAAGCCGTGGGGCTGGATCGCACCGGGGAAACGAATCGGCTCGTCGGCACAGTTGGCCAGCAGTTCTTCAAAGGCTTCTTTGTCTTGCGGGTTCATGCCAGTACCTCCCGGCTTTCGAGCCAGCGCTCGAAACAGCTGAATGTGGTTTGTGCGGCGGTGACGACAGCGCCGCGCTCGGCGGCGCTCATTGGCCGACTGCCGAGGTATTCGATAAAGTCACGCCAGCGCCGGCCCGTGGCGGCGCCGTAGATATCGAGAAAAGCCGCGCCGTTATCGGCTTCCAGGCCTAACCGCGTCGAGATTTCCCGGCGCAGAATCTGCCCGCCCAGCGTCGCCCCCTCGAGGACGTAGAGCACGCCAAGGCAGGCTGCGCTTGAGTCGATGACCGGCAACTGCTCGCACTGCGGCAGGTTTTGCAGCGCTTCGGCAGATACGCCCAGCGCGTGCAGATCAGTGCGCAAGGTTAGCGCTTTGAGTCGAGGCGTCAGATCAAAATCGGCAGGAATTGCATCACTGCGGATCAAGGCGTTTTCCAGCGGCAGATAGAAGCCGTAATAAGCCTGCATCAACCGCACAAAAGCCTGGGTATCGAGGGTATCGGAGAAAAAAGGAAGGCGTTTTTCCAGTGCGATGTGCAGTTCGGCAGTGCCGGCTCGCAGATCTTGCAGCACCGGTGGCACATAAACTTCACGGGCCTTTGCTTGCATGTAGATCGCTCTTGGTGGGGCCGCCGGGGGCCAAACGGGGTGAATGCAACGTCGGTGAAATTTTACACGGCTATCGCGGTTTCTGACCGGCCGGATAGATATTTCTGCCGAAACCATCACCCTCTGAGTCATTCAGAGTGAAGGCATCTGCAAAAAGTTCGACCGCGTTGCCCAACGGCACCGGGCGCTGTACCGCGACAGCGCCGCGTGACTGTATGGGTCTGAGCGCCCGGAGGCTGTGCTAAAAATATCGCTCTCGTTTCTGGAGTGCCGTCATGGATCTCGCCACGCTCATCCTGTTTCTTCCGGCCTGCTTCGCCCTGAACATGGCCCCCGGGCCAAACAATCTGCTGTCGGTCAGCAACGCCACGCGTTATGGCTTTCGCCGCGCCTGCACGGCGGGCATCGGACGGATTCTGGCGTTCGCCGGGATGATCGCACTGGCCGGTGCCGGTCTCTCAGTGGTGTTGCAGACTTCGGAATGGTTGTTCCATGCGATCAAGATCGTCGGCGCGGCGTATCTGTTGTACCTGGCCTGGCAGTTGTGGCGGGCCAATCCCGAGGCCGAGCAGCAAGTAACAGGCGGGACCGTTGGCTTCTTTGCTTTAGCACGACAGGAGTTTCTGGTGGCGGCGGGCAATCCGAAGGCGATTTTGCTGTTCACCGCGTTTCTGCCGCAATTCGTCGACCCGGCGCGCCCGGTGGCGGCGCAATTCGCCGTACTCGGCGTGCTGTTCCTTTTATTGGAGTGGATCGCCATCAGCGCCTACGCCTGGATGGGCCTGCACATGCGCCGCTGGTTCGCCGAGCCGCGCGGCAAACGGATCTTCAATCGTTGCTGCGCAGGCCTGCTGTCGGCGGCGGCTTCGGTGCTGTTGATGGCCAAACGCGCTTAAGCCTCGGACGGGCCTTTGAGTTCGACCTGATTGCCGTCCGGGTCGAAGCAGTACAGCGACAGCCCTTTGCCCTCGGCGCCGAAGCGTGACTCGGCTTTGGCCACGCTCAAGCCGAAGGATTGCAAGTGCGCGCGCAGTGCTTCTTCGTCGAACGGCTCGATGCGCAGGCAGAAGTGATCGACGTTACGCCGTTCGCTGCCGGCCGCCCCGCCGCCCTTGCGGCCGAGTTCGCCTTGCAGGTCGACGAGGTCGATCATCGACGTACCGGCGCGCAGGTGTATCAGGCCCAACGGTTCGTTGCGCTTGACCACTTCGGCACCGAACACCTGGCTGTAGAAGTCGATGCTGCGCGGCAGGTCCGCGACGCGCAGGACGATGTGATCGATATGCTGGATGGAAAACGGATGCATCGGACACACCTCAACAAACGGTAGGAGCTGCCGATAGCGGCGATCTGGGATTTTGGGACGCGGAGCGTCCCGGGCTGCATTCCCACGCAGAGCGTGGGAACGATCAAGATCGCAGCCTGTGGCAGCTCCTACACGGTAGTTCAGAGGGGTTGAAAATTCACTGTCGATTTTTCGGTGGAGCCATCGACAAACTGGTTTTACTCTCAGCCCATGAACATACAAACCGCTGTCCTGCCGCCCCACGCCGAGATGGTTCGCGCCATGCTCGAACGCGACACTGCCTACGAGGGCGTGTTCTTCACGGCCGTGAAAACCACCGGGATCTTCTGCCGCCCCAGTTGCACGGCGCGCAAACCGAAACCGCAGAACGTCGAGTTCTTCGCCCATGCCGAGGATTGCCTGTCGGCGGGCTATCGCGCCTGCCTGCGCTGCAAACCGCTGGACGCTGCGGCCATCGCGCCGGACTGGGTGCAGCGCTTGCTTACCGCCGTGGAGGCCGATCCAGAGATGCGCTGGAGTGATGCGCAACTCCTCGCCGAAGGTATCGAGCCATTGAAGCTGCGGCGCTGGTTCAAGCAGCATTTCGGCATGACCTTCCACACGTGGTTGCGTACGCGCCGCTTGGGCATGGCGCTGGGCGGGATCAAGCAAGGCACCTCGATTGATCACGCCGCGTTTGATTCGGGTTATGAATCGCTCAGCGGTTTTCGCGATGCCTTTCAGAAGTCCTTCCACATCACCCCGGGCCGCGCCGGACACAGCGAGCCGCTGCTGTTCACCCGGTTGACCACGCCGCTGGGGCCGATGATTGCCATGGCCGAACGCCGTGGCCTGGTGTTGCTGGAGTTTCTTGATCGCCCGGCACTGACCCGCGAAGTCGAGGAATTGCAGAACCGCTACGGTTACGCGGTGGCGCCGGGGCACAACGCGCATTTGCAGCAGATCGAGGCGCAACTGGCGCAGTATTTCGCCGGCCAGCTGAATACCTTTACCGTGCCATTGCACCTGCCCGGCAGCGAGTTCGCCCGGCAGGTCTGGTCGGCGCTGCTGCAAATCCCTTACGGCCACACCAGCACCTACGGCGCCATCGCCGCCGGTTTGGGCAAACCCGGCGCCAGTCGCGCGGTCGGCCTGGCCAACGGGCACAATCGGCTGTCGATTGTGGTGCCTTGTCATCGCGTGATCGGCGCGGATGGCTCGCTGACCGGCTATGGTGGTGGGCAGCCGCGCAAAGCGTTTCTGCTGCGACTGGAAAACGCCGCCGTGCAGCTCACGCAACCCCTGGCATTCTGACGAATCGAATCAACTGACAAGAAGGATTTTTGATGAACGCGCTCGCTACGCAGTTTCACCAGTTGCACCAGCAAGGCCTGTTGATGCTGACCAACGTCGGCGACGCCACCGGCGCGCGACTGGTCGAGCACCTGGGCGGTAAAGCCGTGGCCACCAGCAGCGCCGCAGTGGCCTGGGCCCACGGCTACCCGGACGGCAACGCTCTGCCCCTCGAACGGCTGGTGTCGACGGTAGAAGCCATCGCCCGGGTGATCAGCGTGCCGTTGACCGTGGACGTCGAGGCCGGTTATTCCGACGACCTCGGGCGCGTGGCGGAAGTGTTGGATGCGGTGATTGCGGCGGGTGCTGTTGGCATCAATATCGAGGACGGTTCTGCGGATCCGGAGTTGCTCGCGCGCAAGATCGAAGTGGCACGTCAGGTGGCCAACAAGCGCGAGGTGCAGCTGTTCATCAATGCGCGCACCGACGTCTATCTGAAAAGCCTGGTTCCGGCCGAAGATCGCGTCGCCGAAACCCTGCCTCGCGCTGCGTTATATCAGGCGGCCGGTGCCGATGGCCTGTTCGCGGCGGGCGTCACGAGTGCCTATGAAATCGAGGCAATCTGCAAGGGCACGGCGCTGCCGGTCAACGTGCTTGGCTTCGCGTGTTTGCCGTCGCCTGAAGAGCTGCTGGCGCTGGGCGTACGCCGCTTGAGCGCCGGCTCCGGCATTGCCGAATTCCTCTATGGCGCGATGGGCGGGCTGGTGAAAAGCTTTCTGGCCAGCGGCAAACTCGACAGCCATGAACTCAAGGCGTTCACCTACGGCGAAGTCAACGGCTTGCTGAAATAAATGGCTGACGACTATCAAGCGGCCAGCGCGTTTCTGGCCGCGCTTGATCCGCACTGGCGGCGCCATATCGAAGCGATCGGCCCGTGCCTGCATCAACCGCATCCGGCGCGTGATCCGTACGAGTCGCTGGTGCGGGCGATTGCTTATCAGCAACTGCATGCCAAGGCTGGGGATGCGATTGTCGGGCGGTTGGTGGGGTTGTTTCCCGGGCAGTCGTTTCCGCGGCCCGAGCAGATTCTTGCGACGGATTTCGAGCGAATGCGCAGTTGCGGGTTTTCCGCTGGCAAGATTGCGACGATCCAGGGCATTGCCCAGGCAACGCTGGCGGGTGTGGTGCCGGATTACGCTACGGCGCTGGCGATGGATGACGAGGCGTTGATCGAACGTTTGGTCAGTTTGCGCGGGGTCGGTCGCTGGACGGTGGAGATGTTGCTGATCTACAGCCTGGAGCGCATGGATATTTTGCCGGCGGATGACTTTGGTGTGCGTGAGGGTTATCGGCGCTTGGAGGGGTTGGAGGTGCAGCCTACGCGTAGGCAGATGGTTGAGATCGGGTTGGCTTGGCGGCCGTATCGGACGGTGGCGGCGTGGTATTTGTGGCGGGTGCCTAAACCGTTGCCCTCACCCTAGCCCTCTCCCAGAGGTAGAGGGGACTGATTGGGGGATATTGGAGATTTACACCGACCTGAAATAGCATCTGTGAATCCACGATCGACAAGACTTCTCAAACCTATAATCGACTGCCCTCACTAGCTCTCTCCCAGAGGCAAAGAGGACTGATTGGGGAGATGGGAGATTTTACGCCGACCTGAAATAGCGTCTGTGAATCCATGATCGCCAAAACTTAGATCCATAATCGACCGGATTTCTCAGGTCGATGGATGACGCAAGACAACTCGGTCAGCCCCCTCTCCCTCCGGGAGATGGCTGGGGTGAGGGGCCTTTGACTGTATCGCACTGTATATCCCGAAGCCGCAGACACACCAAAAGCACAATCCCCACACCGTCGACACAGACCCGATACACCCCAACGCTGAAATGCCCCGGTCGATTTCACTCAACTCACCGGAGCTGCATCATGACCGCCACCCTTTCAACCGCCATCAAAACCCTGCACCTGAACCTCGACCGCGCCGGCACCTGGCTCGCCCCTCTGACGCTGCGCCTGTTCATCGCCTGGGAATTCTTCGAATCCGGGCTGGAGAAACTCAACGGGCAGAACTGGTTCGAAGACATCCAGGACAGATTCCCCTTCCCATTCGATCAACTGCCGGCAACGCTGAACTGGGAACTGTCGATGTGGGCCGAACTGATCTGCGCACTGGCGATTCTGCTTGGCTTCGGCACGCGCATTTCGGCGGTTTCGCTGATTGTGGTCACCGTCGTGGCGACCGCCGCCGTGCACTGGCCCGCAGACTGGTCGTCACTGAGCGAACTGGCGCAGGGGTATGCGATCACCAACAAAGGCTTCGGCAACTTCAAGCTGCCGGCGATTTACCTGGCCGCGCTACTGCCGCTGGTGTTCGCCGGGGCGGGCAAGTTGAGTGTCGATGCGTGGCTGGCGCGGGTGTTCTGGAACCGAAGCACCCGCTGAGGCTCAGTGCGCTCGATCAAGCCCCACCAGCAACGCGCTATCGCGACTGTAGATGTCCGGTGAGTAGCGCACGCGGCCGCTGCTGTCGACCTGGGCCGTCCAGTAGGTCATCAGGATCGGCACCGGTGCCGACAAGCGAAATTCGTGAGTGGTGCCGGTGGCCAGCAAGGTTTCGGTGCGGGCCTTTTCCGCCGGGGTGAGCAGCAGATCACGCAGTTGCATTGGGTGTTCGACCCGCACGCAACCGGAGCTGAAAGCGCGTGGGCCTTTTTCGAACAGCGCCTTGCTTGGCGTGTCGTGCAGGTACACCGAGAACGGGTTGGGGAAGCGGATGACCATTTGCCCCAACGGATTACGCGGCCCGGCGTCCTGACGCAGCATGATGTTGCCGGGGTTGTCCCAATCGATGTCCGCCGCCGCCAGCGGCTGCCCGTTGGCGTCGAGCACTTGCAGGTTCTGCCGGCTGAGGAAGGTCTGGTCCTTGCGGATTTCCGGCAGCTTGTCTTCTTTCCAGATGGTCGGCGGCACGGTCCAGGTCGGGTTCAGGGTCAGGCGTGTCACCCGCGATTTCAGCAGCGGCGTCTGGCGTTCGGCGCGGCCCACCTGAGTGCGCGTCTGCCACACCGGTACGCCGCCCTGATACAGCGTCAGTTCCGCGGCGGCGACGTTGACCAGCAAGCCATCGGGCTCCATGTCCTGAGCCATCCAGCGGAAACGTTCGAGGTTGACCCGCAACTGCTCGCGACGGGTCAGCGGACTGATGTTGAGTTCGGCAATCGTGCCCGGCCCGACTACACCGTCAGCCTGCAGCGAATGGTTGGCCTGAAAACTCTTCACGGCGTCGACCAGCACGCCGTCATAAGCATTGCCGGGCGTACCAACGACCTGAGTCAGATAACCTTCGTTGTAAAGACGCTGGGCCAGTTCCGGCACGCGTTTGTCTTCCATGGCCGGGCGCAACAGCGGCCCGCTGCCCACCGACTGCCATTGCGGCAAGGCTTTGAGCCGTTGCGCAGCGTAGAGCTGACGCAGGTCCTGATATTGCGCTAGGCGCGGTCGGGCCAGTTCGAACGCGGCGGGAATGTCGTGCATGCCCGGTACCGCGATGGCCAACAATTCCGCCTGACGGTCGCGTGGGGTGGCGTCGGCATGCCACAGCGGTTCGAAGTGTGATTGCAGCAGGCTTCCGTAATGCAGATCCTGCAGGGCCTGGAGGTAGTTGCGGCTGATGTCGATGTCGGCACACAACTCGCCATCCTGCGGCGCTGTGGTCGCGATCGGATAGCGTTTTGGATTGAGGCCATCATCGGCCAACAACTGTAATTGCGCCTGCAACATCGGCAATCGCGCAGATTCACTCGCCCACACCGGCATCCAGTCCTGCTGCTGATAGAAGGCCTGCAATTGCGTCAGCGCCGGGCCATTGAGATGTGCGGCAATCGCCGGGCATGACTGCGCCAGACTGATCAAAACTGCCTGCAAGGGACTTTGCGGCTCGACCGGCATTTCTGCCGGTGGCGTCGGCAGTGTTTCCAGCGGCGGCAGCGGCTCATCGGCACAAGCGACAAACGGCGCAGCGAGCAAACAAATGCTCAAGTAGCATGCGTACTTTTTGAACAACTGCTTTACTCCAATCCATGGCCGTCCAGATGATGGCCAACCTTACATCAGGTGCGCTTGAGAGTCAGGCTCGATCGACGGGCTTGCGGGTATTGACTGGGAGTCAGGAGCCAAAGTGCCAAATAAGTAGCAAGTGAGGACACTTTATAAAATGTTGACGTTTTTGCGCCGACTTCTGTTGACTGCCACCGCTCTCGTCGTGACCAGTCCAGTTTTTGCCGCCGGCAAACCATCGCCGGTTCTCTACACCAGCCTCGCGCACGCCGCGCCAGAACTCAATCCCCAAGCGCTGAAAGGTGCGTTGAACGCCATGCAGTGCGCGGTCAACAACGGTGCGAAACCGTCCCGCCATCTGGCGATCATCGACTATTCGCAGCCATCCACCGAACGCCGTCTGTGGATCTTCGACCTCAACAAAAAGAAACTGGTGCTGCGCGATCTGGTTGCCCACGGCTCCAACTCCGGGGAAAACTTCGCTACGCAGTTTTCCAATGTCGAAGGCAGTTACCAGTCGAGCCTTGGCCTGTTCCGCACGCAGGAAAGCTACAGCGGCACCCACGGTTATTCGCTGCGCATGGACGGTCTGGAGCCGGGTTTCAATGACATGGCCCGCGATCGCGCGATCGTCATTCACGCCGCCAGTTATGTGAATCCGTTGTGGAGCAAGAAACAGGGGCGCATCGGCCGCAGCCAGGGCTGCCCGGCAGTGCGGCCGCAGATTGCCAAGCAGGTGATCGACCGGTTGAAGAATGGCCAGTTCATGTTTTCGTGGTACCCGGATCAGCGCTGGCTGAAGTCGTCGCCGTACCTGAACTGCCAGCCGCAGCAGGTGGCGAGCATCCTCAACACCCACGCGAGCTGACGGCACAACCTGTAACCCTGTGGGAGCTGGCTTGCCAGCGATAGCGGTGGATCAGTCAATGAAATTTTGACTGTGCAGGCCTCATCGCTGGCAAGCCAGCTCCCACGAGGATTTGAGTTGAGTCTGGAAAATCTTCGTACACCGTTTCATTACAACTTTGTCATTCAGCTGTCGGTTTGCCGTGCGGATCGCTCGGTAGCCTGAAGTTGTCCCGGCGCCAATGCCGATCAACTCCGACCACTGAGTGACTGACCATGAAAACCCTTCTGCTCGCCTTCACCGCCCTCCTCGCCACCGGCAGCGCGTTCGCCGCGAACATGCCCGACACCGCCGTGATTCATGACAAATCCGGTTTCTACGTCAATCTGGATGTCGACAAAGTCCTGTCCAGCACCGATATTTCACAAGCGTGTGGCGTGGTCCCGGCGCAATTGAATTACCTCGACCATCAGGGCCGCGAACATGTGCTGGACTATCAGGTACAAGGCAGCGGCTGCATCAATGACCATTGAGACTGATCGATGAATATTCTGGTTGTCGAAGACGAACCCAAGGCGGGCAACTATCTGCTCAACGGTTTGCAGGAACTGGGTTACAGCGTCAGCCTCGCCCGTGACGGCGCCGACGGCCTGCACCTGGCGCTGGAACACAGTTTCGATGTGATCGTGCTCGATGTGATGATGCCGAAAATGGATGGCTGGGAAGTCCTGCGCCGGCTGCGCAAGGAAGCTGATACGCCGGTGCTGTTCCTCACCGCCCGCGACGATATCGCTGACCGCGTCAAAGGCCTCGAACTAGGTGCTGATGATTACCTGATCAAGCCGTTTTCCTTCGCCGAACTGGTGGCGCGCCTGCGCACCCTGACGCGGCGCGGGCCGATCCATGAAGACGAACAATTGCAAGTCGCCGACCTGCAGATCGACGTGCTCAAACGCCGCGTAAGCCGCGCCGGGGTGCGCATCACCCTGACCAACAAAGAGTTCGCGTTGCTGCAGTTGTTCGCCACTCATACCGGCCAGGTTCTCGCCCGTTCGCTGATTGCTTCACGGGTGTGGGACATGAATTTCGACAGCGACACCAACGTGGTTGATGTCGCGGTGCGCCGCTTGCGGGCGAAGATCGATGACCCGTTCCAGCTCAAGCTGATCCATAGCGTGCGTGGCATCGGCTATCGCTTCGATACGCAACCATGAGCGCCCATCGCCCGTATTCCCTGACACTGCGCCTGGCGCTGGTGTTTGCCCTGCTCGCGTTCGCCTCGCTGGCCGGCCTCGGCGCCGCGCTGTACGGCGAACTCGAAGCGCAACTGATTCGCCGCGACGACATCTCACTGGTCAGCCGCGTCGATCAGTTGCGCACCTTTCTCAATGACAGCAACACCCTCGAATTGATCAAGAACAAACCGGCGTTGTTCCAGAACATGCTTGGTAATCGCGAAGCGTTGCTGACCATTGGCTCGCCGGGGCAACCGCCGCTGCTGGTGGTCAATCCGGGCAATCTGAGCACGCCTACGTTGCCGCCGGTGCCCAGCGACCAGCCGATGACGCTCAAGGACGTGCAGCACTTGCCGAGCGTCGACGGCGTGCCGTTTTCGGCGTTGGCGGCGAGTATCGATTCCGGTGAACTGGGCAACTTGCAAGTCACCACCGGGCGTTTGATGAGCGAGCGCACGGCGATGCTCGCCAACTACCGATTGAGTGTTTATGGCCTTGCCTCACTGGCGGCACTGTTGCTGGCGGTGGTGGGCTGTTTGCTGGTGTATCGCGGTTTGCTGCCGTTGCGACGACTGGCGAAACACGCGCATGGCATTGGTGTCGGCAACCTTGGCGAACGCCTTGCCAGCAGCGGTGCACCACGAGAATTGCAGCCGATGATCGAAGCCTTCAATGCCATGCTCGACCGCCTCGCCAAGGGCTTTACGCAGTTGAGTCAGGTGTCCACCGACATGGCCCATGAGTTGCGCACGCCGATCAACAACCTACTCGGCGAAACCCAGGTTGCGCTGCAGCAGAACCGCAGCATGGAGGCCTATCAACAGTTGCTCGCCTCCAACGTCGAAGAGCTTGAGCGGCTGACGCGGATGCTCGACAACATGCTGTTCCTCGCCCGCACCGATCCGGCCAGTGCGCTGAGCCAGCGCCAGGAGCTGGACGCGGCGGATGAGATGCAGCGCATTGCCGATTATTTTGAAGGATTGGCGGCTGATGTCGGGGTGTACATTGAGGCTCGTGGTAGCGGTGTGATCTGGGCCGAACCGATGCTGCTGCGCCGTGCGCTAGCCAACCTGTGCGCCAATGCGATCAAGTACGGTGCGGCGGATTCGACGGTGCAGGTGGAAGCGATTGCCGAGTTGGATGGCAGTTATCTGCGGGTACGCAATCAGGGCACAACCATTGCCCCTGAACATTTGGCGCGGCTGTTCGAGCGTTTTTACCGCGTCGATCAGTCACGCGAGCGCTCAGCGCAATCCAATGGTTTGGGCTTGTCAATCGTCGCGACCATCATGCAGTTGCATCAGGGCCGCTATAGCGTCAGCAGTGCCGATGGCATCACCTGCTTCGAACTGTTCTTCCCCGCCCGGCAAGACAGCACAAATCCCCTGTAGGAGTGAGCCTGCTCGCGATAGCGGTGGTTCAGCCAACATCCTCATTAACTGACACACCGCTATCGCGAGCAGGCTCACTCCTACAGTTGAACTGCGCTCGGCTTATGATCAAAGCCATAGCCATCAATGCCACCGCGACGCCAAAAGTGATGTGCAAGCCGCTGGCAATGGCGGTTGCAGGGGCCTGAGTCGGATCGCCCGCCGCCAGCGCAAACACTGCACCCATCACAGCCGCCCCGGTGATCAACCCCAGATTACGTGCCAATCCAAGCATCGCCGAAACCACACCGCGTTGCTCCTGACGAACTCCGGCCATCAACCCGGTGTTGTTCGCCGCCTGAAACAGCGCATAGCCGACGGCGACCACTGCAATCGACAGCAAATAGGCGGGCAACCCCAGACTCATCGGCAACAGCGCCAACAAGCCACAACCGCAGGCCATGGCGAGTAACGCGCCCGGCACGATGCGCCGCGCGCCGAAGCGGTCCACCAGACGCCCGGCCGGCACACCGCCAAACGCAGACAACAACGGCCCGAGCGATAACGCTAAGCCGACCACTGCACTGCTGAGGCCCAATCCGCGACTCAGGTAAAACGGTCCCACCACCAGCGTGGTCATCATCACGGTCGTCACCAGCAAGGTCAGCGCCAGGCTGCTGCTCAATCGCCGGTCAGCGAACAGTGACAAGCGTATCAGCGGCGCCTTGGCCTTCTTCTCGATCATGAAGAACAAGCTCGCGCCGCCCAAGCTGGCCAGCAGCAACGGCAACATGAAACCTTCCTGCGTCATTGCCAGCGCATAGGCCGCCAGCGTGAAGACCAGCACCGCGCTGCCAGAATAATCGAACGTCACTCGCGGCCCTGCTGCGCGATCCACCGGCAGAAAGCGATACACCAGCCAGACATTGAGCAAGCCCAGCGGCACGTTGAGCAGGAAAATCGCCTGCCAGCCGACATGCGTCATCAACAACCCACCCAGCGACGGCCCAAGACTGGTGCCCGTCGCCGACATCGTCGCCAGCAAGCCCATCGCACTGCCTGCCCGCGTCTTCGGCACCGCATCGGCCACCAACGCCACTGTCAAAGCGAACATGATCGCCGCGCCGACGCCTTGCACCGCCCGTGCGCCGATCAGCCAACCCAGTCCGGGAGCCAGCGCACAGGCCAACGAAGCGCTGGTGAAAATGCCGATCCCGATCAACAGCAGTCGACGTCGACCAAAACCATCGCCCAGACGCCCGACGCTGACGATCAACGTGGTGATCGCCAACAGGTAAGCGAGCACGATCCATTGCACCTGTTGAAACGTCGCCTCGAACGCCGTCGCGAGGATCGGCAAGCCGGCGTTGGCGATGCTGGTGTCCAGGGAAGGCATCAACATCGACAAGGCCAGACTGGTCAGCGCCCAGCGGGCGGGAGGGCTCAGAGGTTCTTGGGGCATGGCAGGCTCACAGTGCAAAGGTGATGCGTCAAAGCCTGAGCCTCGACAACACACGGCGCAAGACGCATGCTTTGCACTCAATACCTGCATGGAACGCCATGTTATGACCACCCCGGATCTGAACCTGCTGATCACCCTCGACGTGTTACTGCGCGAAGGCAGCGTCGCCCGCGCCGCCAAATGCCTGCGGTTGAGCCCGTCGGCCATGAGTCGCGCCCTCGCCCGTTTGCGCGAAACCACCGGGGATCCCTTGCTGGTGCGAGCAGGTCGTGGCCTGGTGCCAACGCCGCGCGCACTCGAATTGCGCGAGCGGGTCAGTCATCTGGTGCAGGAAGCCGAGGCGGTTTTACGCCCTGCCGAGGTGCTCGACCCGCGCCGCTTGCAACGCACCTTCACCCTGCGCAACACCGACGGCTTTGTTGAAACCTTCGCCGCTGCCCTGCTCGCGCGTATCGCTGCAGAAGCGCCCGATGTACGCCTGCGCTTTGTGCAAAAAGCCGACAAGGACAGCACGCCGCTGCGCGAAGGCCGCGTCGATCTGGAAACCGGCGTGGTCGATGACAGCACCGACCCGACACTGCACAGCCGCATCCTGTTTCAGGATCAATGGATCGGTGTGGTTCGAGAGGGGCATGCCTTGCGTTCGGGAAAAATCACCAGCAGGCGCTTTGCCGGCGGCGAGCACATTCTCATTTCACGACGCGGGCGCAGCAGCGGACCAGTAGACGAAGCGTTACTCGCGCTCGGTCTGACGCGGGACATCGTCACCTCGTTCGGTGGATTCTCGGCGGCGCTGACGCTGGTGCGTGAGTCAGACCTGATCGCCACGGTCCCGCAGCGTCATACCAGCAAACTGCGCACGGGCCTGCACAGTTTCGCCCTGCCCTTCGCGATGCCGGACATCAGCGTGTCGATGCTCTGGCACCCGCGCATGGACGCTGACCCGGCGCATCGCTGGTTGCGTGATTGTGTGCGGCAGGTCTGCGCTTAGCGCGCGTCGCCACCGGCAGGTTTGTAGAAGAGAAATTTTTTCGTTTCAGCGGTCTTGCGATATTCCTTGGCCCAGCTCGGATGCACATTGCGGTCGTGGAAATACAGCGCGCCGTTGGTGCGATCCTTGAGCTGGCGGTTCAGCGCTTTGCGGGCGATATCCTTGGCCAGCGTGTATTCGGCATCTTCCTTGACCTGATCCGGACGCCCGTCGCACCACCAGGAAAACTGGCAGCTCTTGGTTTCCGAACCTTGTTTGACGACAGCGCACACCGTGTCGGGGAAACCTTCGTGGCCGAGGCGATTCATCACCACACTGGCCACCGCTTCCATTTCCGGCGTGTCTTTGCCTTTGGCTTCCCAATAGATACTGCGCGCCAGGCAAGTGATCGGATCGTCCAGCGGCGCCGCGCCGGCCGGGTCGACCGCTTGCACTTCGGTCGGGGTGATGGCTTCGGCTTTCGGTGCCGGTGCGGCGCTAACCTTGTCCGCCGCTTTCTCTTCCAGCACTTGGGCTTTTTCTTCAGCCTTCGCTTTGATCGGGGCCTGATCGGTGGCCCATGCAGAGCCTGCCAACAGGGTGAATACGAGACAACCCGCCCAGCCTTTCAATCCCATGTCTGTTCTTCCGGCAGCGCCCGAGTCGGGCAAGGTGTTACGTCGGGGAGACACCCGTATCCCGGGGTCTTCGGTGAGTGTAGACGGCAAACCCAGAGACAAAGTTGCGCAGAAAAACCGCTGAATGAAGAAAAAAGACATTGCACTCACCGGGGGCCTTTCGCGCATCATGGGCGCATTCAGCTCAAGGGAGATTTCCATGCGCTTCATGCCATTCGTTCTGCGTCTTGCCGCTTTGTCCGTGGGCGTTATGTTTGCCATTCCGGCGCTGGCTGGCGATGAGTCGCAATTGATCGAGTCGATCAACAGCTACCGCAGCCAGCCACAGCGTTGCGGGTCGCAGGCATCGAATGAACTGCCACCGCTGTCGGCTGATCCCCGGCTGAGATTACGCGCCAGCGGTGCTGTCGATCTGCAACAAGCCATGGCCAGCGCCAGCTACCCGATGGTCAATGTGCAGGCGATCACGCTCAACGGCCCGCGCGATGCGGCGTCGGCGATGAAGGCGATTCAGGAAAGTTTCTGTCAGGTGGTGCTTGATCCGCAGTTCGTCGATGTCGGTGTCAGCCGCGATGATCGTGACTGGCGCATCGTGTTAGCGCGGCCGCTGCTGTCGGCCAAGCTGGGGGATGCGCAAAGTGAGGGGCAGAAGTTGCTCAGTGAGCTCAATGCCGCGCGCAGCCAGGCGCGTCAGTGTGGCGGTCAGGCGTTCGCCGCTGCCGCACCGCTGGCCTGGAACGCGACGCTGGGCACGATCTCTCAGGATCACAGCCGCGACATGGCCAACAACAATTACCTCGACCACAAGGACCGCGACGGCCGTACCCCGGGCGATCGCGCGGAACTCGCCGGCTACAGTGGCCAACTGGTCGGCGAAAACATCGCCGCCGGACAAGACACCGTGCACAAAGTCGTCGAAGGCTGGCTCGCCAGTCCCGGCCACTGCGCCAACCTGATGAACCCGCAATACCAGGAACTCGGCGCCGCCTACGCGACCGACCCGAAAAGCAGCGCCGGCATCTACTGGACCGCGATGTTTGGCGCTCAATAAGCCGCTCTCAAGTTCACCACCTTCCCCTGTGGGAGCGAGCTTGCTCGCGAAGAGGCCAGTACATTCAACATCAACATTGTCTGACCTGACGCCTTCGCGAGCAAGCTCGCTCCCACAGTGATCGGTGCAATCCCCGTCATTCTCGGCCAACACAGCTCCCTCAGTGCTAAGCGGTGTATCCATGATCTGTGATACTCAAAACTCGGGTCATCGATGGCGTCAATCGATCAGTCACTAACAGTGATTGGACGCCATGGAACGCTGCCCATAACCTACGTTGCCCCCACTCTTTCCACAGCGGTTTTCATTCCTGCGAGGCTTCCTTGTCAGAGCGTGTCTTGATCGATGGTTACAACCGCCGCGTCGACTATCTGCGCATGTCGGTGACCGACCGCTGCGATTTCCGCTGCGTCTATTGCATGGCCGAAGACATGCAGTTTCTGCCACGCCAGCAAGTGCTGACGCTGGAAGAGATCTATCAACTGGCGCAGAGCTTCGTTGTCCTCGGCACACGCAAGATTCGTCTCACTGGTGGTGAGCCGCTGATCCGTCCGGGCGTGGTCAAGCTGTGCGAGCAGATCGCCGCCCTGCCCGGCCTGCGCGAGTTGTGCATGACCACCAACGGTTCACAACTGGGCAAACTCGCCGCGCCGCTGTTCGACGCTGGGGTCAAGCGCCTGAACATCAGCCTCGACAGCCTCGATCCGCAGCGCTTTAAACAGATGACCCGCACGGGCGATCTGGCGCAGGTGATCAACGGCATCGATGCCGCGCGCAAGGCCGGTTTTACCCGCACTAAACTCAACGTCGTGGTGATGCAGGGCCGTAACGATGAGGAGATCAACGATCTGGTCAGCTTCGCCATTGATCGTCAGCTCGACGTCTCTTTCATCGAAGAGATGCCGCTGGGGATCATCAGTGAACACAGTCGCGCAGAGTCGTTTTTCTCCAGCGCGCAGGTGCGCGAAAAAATCGCCGAGCGCTACACCCTGATCGACTCGGCAGAATCGACTCAAGGCCCGTCGCGCTACTGGCGGCTGGCCGAGGCGCCGGAGATTCGCCTGGGTTTTATCTCACCGCACAGCCACAACTTTTGTGGCACCTGCAACCGTGTGCGCCTCACCGTCGAAGGGCGCCTGCTACTGTGTCTGGGTAACGAGCATTCGGTGGATCTGAAAGCGGTGCTGCGTGCGCATCCGGGGCAACCGCAACGGCTGGAGAAAGCCATTATCGAGGCGATGAAGCTCAAGCCGTATCGGCATAATTTCGAAGTGAACGACGATGTTCAGGTCGTGCGCTTCATGAACATGACCGGCGGCTGATCCCGCCAGTTTCATCGGTTATCGGAACCGCACAGCATGATCATCAGACCCAAGGTCAACCAGTTCGCCATTCTCTTCACCCTCAAGGGTTCGATTGCCAAGCGCATCGCCCTGCGCACGTTGATGGTCACCCTGCTCGCCTCGGCCATCGTCCTGGTGGAAATCCTCCATCCGAGCAACTTCACCAAGGTCAATGCCACGCCGTTTACCTTGCTCGGTTTGTCGCTGTCGATCTTCATGAGTTTTCGCAACAACGCCTGCTATGACCGTTGGTATGAAGCTCGTAAAGCCTGGGGCGAGGTGATCGTGCACATTCGCTCGGTGATTCGCGAAACCCATGTGATTCGTGAATCGGCTGAACGCAAGCCGTTGCTGCTTAATCTGTGTGGCTTTGCTCATGCGCTGAACGCGCGGTTGCGCAAGGAAAGTGAAGCGGACGCCAGTAGCCAATGGATCATTCCCAAACCTGATCCGCAGACGCCGGATTACAGCGGGCGCATTTTGCAAACGGTCGGCCAGCAGTGTTCCAATCTGCATCAGAACGGTGAACTGACTGAGTGGCGCTACATGCTGCTGGCCAATCACCTGACCAGCCTGACCCAGGCGCAAGCGGTGTGCGAAAGGATCAAGACCACGCCGCTGCCGTTTCCTTACACGCTGTTGCTACACCGGACGATTTACTTGTTCTGCATCCTGCTGCCGTTCGCCATGGCCGAACCGCTGGGCTGGCTGACACCGTTGTTCACGGCGATTGTCAGCTACACGTTCTTTGGCCTGGATGCGATTGCCGATGAACTGGAAGACCCCTTCGGCCGCGATGAAAACGACCTGCCGACCGATGCGCTGGTGCGCACCATCGAACGCGATATCCTCGCTGAGCTTGGCGCAGAAGTCCCCCCGGCGCTGAAGCCTGTGGACTATGTGCTGAGCTGATCCTTAGCTCTCCAGACACCTCAAAACCCTGTGGGAGCGAGCCTGCTCGCGAAGGGGCCGTGTCAGCCAACATCAATGCCAACTGACCTGCCGCCATCGCTGGCAAGCCAGCTCCCACAGGTTCTGTGTACATCCTCAACATCAAGCATCACCTCAAATCATTGTGGGAGCTGGCTTGCCAGCGATGAGGCCGTATCAGCCAACATCAACGCCAACTGACCTGCCGCCATCGCTGGCAAGCCAGCTCCCACAGTTTTGATTGGTGTTGAGGTCAGAAGAGTTCGTTGAAGGGGATGAAGCGCAGCGGGTCGCCGAGGTTGTGCGTGCTGTTCTCGGGGATTTCCACCAGACCATCGGCCCAGGTCGCGCCGAGCAGGACGCCAGAACTTTGATTGGGATAAAGCACTGCGCGCCCCGCCTCCAGCTTCACCCGCAGGTACTCACGACGGCTGCCAGCCTTGTGCCAATCGAAGCCCGCATTGACCGTAAAACTCAGCGGCGTGACATCTTCCACGCCTTGAATGCGCAGCAAATACGGCCGCGCCAATAAGCCAAACGTCACCAGCGCTGAGGTCGGATTACCCGGCAGACCAATCACCGGCACCGTGCCGAAATGCCCGACCGTCAGCGGTTTGCCAGGCTTGATCGCCAGTTTCCACAACAGCGGTTTGCCGTTGTCGCGTAGTACCTGTCCGAGGCAATCGGCATCACCGGCAGACACGCCACCCGTAGTCAGAATCAGATCAGCGCTCACTTGCAGTTGCTCAAGTTTGAGCCGCGTCTGCGCCGGTCGATCCGGGAGGATGCCGGCGTCGATCACTTCGCAGCCCAGCTCCCGCAACCAGTGGCCGAGCAATACGCGGTTGCTGTTGTAGATACTGCCGGGGCGCAACGGCTGACCCGGCTCGACCAGTTCATCACCGGTCGACAGCAGCGCCACACGCGGGCGACGCACCACGTGCAGTTGCGCCAGCCCTTGCCCGGCGGCGACCGCCAGTTCGAACGGTCCAAGGCGTTTGCCGGCGCGCAGCAGGATGTCGCCGACGCGATTTTCCTGACCTTGCGCGCGGATGTTCTGCCCCGCTTTCAGTGGCTGCAAGAAGCACACGCGGCTGTCCTCCAGCACTTCGACGTTCTCCTGCATCTCGACGCAGGTAGCGCCGGGCGGCAGCGGTGCGCCGGTAAAAATCCGTGCGCAGGTGCCGGGCAGCAACGTGTCCGGCGCCTGCCCGGCGTAAACCTTTTGCGAGACCTTCAGCGGCTGTCGGTGCAGATCGGTGAGATTGAGCGCGTAACCGTCCATGGCGCTGTTCGGCCACGGCGGCAAGTCGAGTGTCGCCACCAGATCACTGGCCAGCACCCGCCCACGCGCATCGTCGAGCGCCAGCAGTTCGCTGTCGGCCAGACGTTGCTCATTGGCCATGCCGAGCAATTGGTCGAGAGCGTCCTCGACCGGCATCAGCGGTGCCTTGCTCATCCGCGTGGCCCACAGGCTTGCACGGCTTTCAGGTGCGGGACGAAGTTGCACGGGCGATGACGGTTATCCAGTTGTTCGGCAAGAATGCCTTCCCACGCGGTGCGACAGGCGCCGGTCGAACCGGGCAGGCAGCACACCAACGTGCCGTTCGACAGCCCGGCCAGCGCACGGCTTTGCACGGTGGACGTACCGATATCCAGAATCGAAATCGCCCGGAACAGTTCGCCGAAGCCGTCAATGTGTTTATCGAACAGACAGGCCACCGCTTCCGGCGTGCTGTCGCGACCGGTAAATCCGGTGCCACCAGTGATCAGCACGACCTGAATACCTTCGTCGGCGATCCACTGGGCGACCTGCGCGCGGATCTTGTACAGATCATCCTTGAGCAAGTTGCGCTCGCTCAAGGTGTGCCCGGCTTCCAGCAAACGACTGACGAGCAACTGGCCGGAGGTATCGCTGGCGTAATCGCGAGTATCGCTGACCGTCAGCACGGCAATATTCAGGGGGACAAACAGGGCATCGGCTTTTGCGCTCATGGCAGTTCTCCGGCAGCATTTAATCAACATTGCCGAGCAGCCTAAGTGCCACTTATGAGCAGTGTCTAATCACTCCGGCCAACCACATTATCGACCGCCTCTATCGGTGCCTTTCACGTTGTTGCATGCCAGTAAAACCGGGCCTTATAGAGCTGATCGATAGTCCTTCAAGCACTTCTGATTGGACGAACAACTGTTCAGATGAGATCGTCGCAACCTGCGCTTTTCGTGCGCCACGCGCATCTGCGTTACTACTCAATCAAAAAATCCCCATCAAGCAGGTGCTATCGTGGACATCAAACAACTCAAGTTCCTGATCGCGCTGGACGAAACCCGACACTTCGGCCAGGCCGCCGCACGCTGCCACATCACCCAACCGACGTTGTCGATGCGCCTGCGCAATCTGGAAGACGAGCTGGATCTGGTGCTGGTCAACCGTGGCCAGCGTTTTGAAGGTTTCACCCAGGCCGGCGAGCGCGTATTGGCGTGGGCACGCACCTTGCTCGCGGCCCATGACGGTTTGTTCGCCGAAGCGGCGGCGTGTCGCGGGCAACTGGTGGGTAGCTTGCGTCTGGGCCTGGTGCCGCTGAGCAGCTTCAACCCGGTCAATTACATTCAGGGTTTGTCGGGGACGTATCCGGAGTTGAAGTTCAGTCTATCGTCGCTCAGTTCTGACGAGATCATCGCCCGGCTGGGCAACAATCAGCTCGATCTGGGCGTGTGCTATCTGGATCACGTCAACCCGAACTATTTCGAGTTTTTCGAGATCGGCGAAACCCGTGTCGGTCTGCTCTACGACAACCGCCACTTCCAGTTCGAAGGCTCGCAAATGAGCTGGGAAGACGCCGCCGAACTGCCGCTGGGGATGATCACCGCCGGCATGCATTACCGTAAATCCATCGACTTGAGCTTCCGCAGCCGTGGACTCAGTCCGCAGCCGATCATGGAAAGCGACTCAACCTATCAGCTATTGCAGGCGATTCACCAAGGCTTCTGCTGCGCGATCATGCCGCTGGACAGTGGCCTGGAAGAGCCGATCGAGCACCTGTCGTTCATGCAGTTGCCGGATGCCAGCGTGCTCGCGCCGCTGGGCCTGGTGATGCGCAAGACCGAACCGCGCTCGGCGATTGCCGAGAAGTGTTTTGCCGAGGCGCGGAAGTTGTTTGGGGTAGAGGTTTCTACCGAATAAATGGTGTTGAATGTCAGGCCGTCTTCGCGAGCAGGCTCGCGAAGACGGCCGCTGTTAGGACTGCAGATTGTGCATCGGGTCGAGGCGCGCGCGAGTGATCGAGGTGCGGCGTTGCGCAGGAGTCTGGCGCACGCCTGAAAAGCAAAAGCCCCTCACCCTAGCCCTCTCCCCAAGGGAGAGGGGACTGATTGGGGGATATTGCAGAAGTACGCCGACGTGAAGGAATTGTGGTGAATCCATGACCGACCAAACCTTTCAAGGTCGATGTGAAACGCAAATTACCTCGGTACGCTATCTCTCTCTGAGTAGCTGGCCGGCCGCTCGCCCTCAGGCGTCTGGCTGAAGACCCAATCCATAATCGACTCGATCTTCCAGGTCGATGGATAACACCAGACACCTCGGTCGGCTCCCTCTCCCTTCGGGAGAGGGCTGGGGTGAGGGTTGAAAGTCTGATTAGATAGCCGCTCCGCCAGGATTCAACCCGGAGTCTCGCTTGAGCACAGCGCCGAACAACCTGCCCCGCCCCGATCCCGTCACCCTGCGCCAGGCCTGGCGCTTCTGGCTGAAACTCGGCTGCATCGGTTTCGGCGGCCCGGCCGGGCAGATCGCGATCATGCATCAGGAGTTGGTCGAGCGCCGACGCTGGATCTCTGAAAAGCGTTTTCTGCACGCGCTCAACTACTGCATGTTGCTGCCTGGCCCCGAGGCTCAGCAATTGGCGACGTACATCGGCTGGCTGCTGCATCGCACCTGGGGCGGTGTCATCGCCGGTGCGTTGTTTGTGCTGCCGTCGTTGTTCATTCTGATTGGCTTGTCGTGGCTGTACGTCGCGTTCGGTGACGTGCCGGCGGTGGCCGGAGTGTTTTACGGGATCAAACCGGCAATCACCGCGATTGTGTTGCACGCTGCGCATCGCATCGGCTCGCGCGCCCTGAAGAATGCCTGGCTATGGGCGATTGCCGGGGCGTCGTTTGTGGCGATTTTCGCCTTCAATGTGCCCTTCCCTTTGATCGTCCTCGGGGCCGCGCTGATCGGCTATCTGGGCGGACGATTCGCGCCGCAACGATTCAGCAACGGCGGCGCGCGCAACAGCGAGAAATCCTTCGGCCCGGCGTTGATCGACGACGATACACCGGCCCCCGAACATGCCCGTTTCAGCCTTGCGAGGTTGCTGCGGCTGCTGTCGGTCGGCGCCGCGCTGTGGTGTTTGCCCATGGCGATACTGACTGCACTATTTGGCTGGGACGGCACGTTCACACAAATGGCCTGGTTCTTCACCAAAGCCGCCCTGCTCACGTTTGGCGGCGCCTACGCGGTGCTGCCTTACGTCTATCAGGGCGCCGTCGGGCATTACGGCTGGTTGACGGCAACGCAGATGATCGACGGCCTCGCCCTCGGCGAAACCACGCCGGGCCCGCTGATCATGGTGGTGGCGTTTGTCGGTTTCGTCGGTGCCTACGTGCAACCGGCGTTCGGCCCCGAACATGCCTTTGCCGCCGGGGCGCTGGCGGCAACGTTGGTGACCTGGTTCACCTTCCTGCCCTCGTTTCTGTTCATCCTCGCCGGCGGGCCGTTGGTGGAATCGACGCACAACGAACTGAAGTTCACCGCACCGCTGACGGCGATCACCGCTGCCGTGGTCGGGGTGATTCTGAACCTGGCGTGTTTTTTCGCCTACCACGTGTTCTGGCCGAATGGTTTTGCTGGGGCGCTGGATGTGTTTTCGCTGATGCTGGCGGTGGCGGCAGCATTGGCTTTGTTCGTTTTCAAACGCGGCGTGATCAGTGTGTTGATCGTTTGCGCCCTCGCCGGGCTGGGCTTTCACCTGATGCGCTGAACTTTGGCCCGCGAATCTCCCGTTTACACGCCCGCGAATTCCCCCTTACTATCCGGGCACACCGGTCGGCGGCTCAGCCCGCCACCGACGTTTTCCGCCAACGGAAACACGCGTTATGAGTACGTCACTACAACAACCAGAATCGTTGAACGTCTCTACCCTGCGCGCCCTCTCTCACAGGGGCGGCGTATGAATCGTATCGTCAATCTCCCCATGGCCCTGCGCCGTTCCAAGCTGCGTCACTCCGCACGCCCGCCGGATATCGCCCGGTCTGTCTGATCGCGTCCGTTAAAGAACCGCGACAGTCCCCTACTTCTTGATATCCCTGCCAGGACACCTACGCCTTTTTGTCGCGTCGTGCCCGGCCCGAATCTGCGCGCCTGTGCGGCGCCATCGTGAGTGATCGTTATGAAATTCGCAGCTATTGAAGACGCACGCCTGTTCCTTGAACAGAACCCCGATATCGACATGATCGAGCTGTTTATCCTCGACGCCAACGGCGTGCCGCGCGGCAAGCTGTTGCACCGCGAAGAACTGCTTGCCGTGTACCAAAGCGGTCGGCCGCTACCCAGCACCATCCTCGGCCTGACCGTACAGGGTGAAGACGTCGAAAACTCCGGTCTGGTCTGGGATGTCGGCGACATCGACTGCCGTGCCTATCCGCTGGAAGGCAGTCTGGTACGCCTGCCATGGCGCAAGATTCCGACCGCCGCCGTGCAGGTCAGCATGCATCCGACCGAGGGCATGCCCGCGAGCATCGCCGACCCGCGACACTTGCTGATCAAGGTTATCGACGGGCTCAAGGCCGAGGGTTATCACCCGGTGATGGCCTGCGAACTGGAGTTCTACTTGCTCGATGCCAAACGCGATCACAACGGCCGCCCGCAACCGGCACTGGACGCGGACGGCGGTCGACCGCGACACACCCAAGTCTACGGTTTGCGCGAACTGGAGCAGATCGAACCGTTCCTCGCCGACCTCTACAGCGCCTGCAAACTGCACGGCATTCCGGCGCGCACGGCGATCTCCGAATACGCGCCGGGTCAGGTGGAAATCACCCTTGAACATGGCGATGCGCTGGAGGCGATGGACCAAGCCGTGCGCTACAAACGTCTGGTCAAAGCCATCGCCCATAAGCACGGCATGCAGGCAACGTTCATGGCCAAGCCGTTCGATGATCTGGCCGGCACCGGCATGCACATGCATGTGAGTCTGGCCGATGGCGAGGGACGTAACCTCTTTGCCTCGAAAGACCCGGCCGGCACCCCGCTGCTGCGTACGGCGATTGGCGGCATGCTCGCCTCGCTACTCGATTCGTTGCTGCTGTTCTGCCCGAACGCCAACTCGTACCGGCGCTTCCAGGCCAATAGCTATGCACCGTTGGCGCCAACCTGGGGCGTCGACAACCGCACCGTCAGCCTGCGTGTTCCCGGCGGCCCGGCCAATACCCGGCACATCGAACACCGCATCTGCGGCGCCGATGCCAACCCGTATCTGGCGGCAGCGGCGATCCTTGCCGGGATTCATCGCGGCATTCGTGAAGACCTTGATCCGGGTGCACCGGTTGAAGGCAATGGCTATGCGCAGGCGAAGGAATTGCTGCCGACGGATTGGCTGACGTCGCTGCAGGCGCTGGAGAATTCGGTGTGGGCACGGGATGCCTTGGGGCAGGAATTTCTCGGGGTGTATCTGGCGGTGAAACGTGCCGAATACCGGCAGTTCATGGCCGAGGTGGGTGAGCAGGATTGGCGCTGGTATCTCACCGAGGCTTAACCATTGAACATAGATCCTGTGGGAGCTGGCTTGCCAGCGATGAGGCCAGCACATTCACCTTCTGTGGTGATTGACACTCCGCCATCGCTGGCAAGCCAGCTCCCACAGGGGATTGCATTCCGACACCCGAATTCTGTGTGGACTTTTAAAATGACCGAACGCTGCAATTCCTACTACACCGCCACCCTTAACCAGGACACCGACTATCCGACCCTGCAAGGCCGACACACTGTCGACGTGGTGATCATCGGCGGCGGCTTCACCGGCGTCGCCACCGCTGTCGAACTCGCCGAAAAAGGCCTGAAAGTCGCCATCGTCGAAAGCCACAAGATCGGCTGGGGCGCCACCGGGCGCAACGGCGGACAAGTCACCGGCAGCCTTTCCGGCGATGGTGCGATGCGCAAACAGATGCGCGCGAAACTCGGCGACGAGGTCGATGATTTCATCTGGCACCTGCGCTGGCGCGGACATGAAATCATCCAGCAACGCGTCGACAAGTACGGCATTCAATGCGATCTCAAACACGGCCACTTACACGCTGCGTACAAACCCAGCCACATGACCGACTTGCGCAAAGATTATGAAGAAGCCGTACGGCGCGGATTAGGCGATGAGGTCAGCCTGCTCGACCGCAGCCAAGTGCGTGACCTGCTGCAAAGCGACCTGTACCACGGCGCAATCAAGAACACCCGCAACATGCATCTGCACCCGCTCAACCTGTGCATCGGTGAAGCGCGGGCGGCGGAAAGTCTCGGGGCACTGATCTTCGAAAACAGCGAAGTGCTGGAGATCATTCACGGCGCTTCGCCTAGCGTAAGAACCGCCCACGGCCAGATCGACGCCAAGCAGGTGATGCTCGCCGGCGACGTCTATCACAAGCTCGAACCGGGACAGCTCAAGGGCAAGATTTTCCCGGCCATGGGCGGCATCGTCACCACCGCGCCACTGGGCGATCTGGCAAAACAGATCAACCCCGAAGACCTCGCAGTGTACGACTGCCGTTTCGTGCTCGACTACTACCGCCTCACCGCCGACGGCCGCTTGCTGTTCGGTGGCGGTGCCAACTACAGCGGCAAGGATTCACGGGACATCGCCGCCGAACTGCGCCCGTGCATCGAGCAAACCTTCCCGGCGCTCAAAGGCGTGCAGATCGATTACCAGTGGAGCTGCGCGATGGGCATCGTGATCAACCGCATTCCGCAACTGGGCAAGCTCTCGGACAACGTCTGGTACTGCCAGGGCTACTCGGGGCACGGCATCGCGACGACGCACATCATGGGCGAAATCATGAGCCGGGCGATCACTGGGCAGATGGAGCAGTTCGACACGTTTGCCCAGTGCCAGCACATTCGCGTGCCGATGGGGGATTTGTTGGGTAACCCGTTGCTGGCGGCGGGGATGTGGTATTACCAGATGCTTGAGCGACTTCGCTAAGCCTGTGTTGATCCTGCTGACCCCATCGCTGGCAAGCCAGCTCCCACAGTGTCCGTGGCGTACCCAAATTTCATGTACACCGCAAAAACCTGTGGGAGCTGGCTTGCCAGCGATGAGGCCATCAGCCCCACTACAAAACTTCAATCCGCCAACTGCTCGACCACAATCCCCAACCGCCGGTAATCCTCGACACTCCCCGACGCCACATGCCGCTCGGTAATCAGCGTATGCAGGCGCGTACACGGCGCCACCACAAACGGCTCCACCGCTCCCAACTTGTCCGCCGAAGTCACCGCAATCACCCGCGTCGCGCCCTCCAGCATCGCCTGCTTCACCGGCACTTCATCGAAATGCAGCGAGGTAATCCCCATCTCCGGATGAATCGCGCACACCCCGGTAATCGCCAGATCTGCCTTGATCCCCGCCAGCAGCCGCAGCGCCTCATGCCCACCCGCCGCCATCGTTCGCGGGTTCAACTGACCGCCGGCGAGAATCACCTTCACCCCCTTGAATTCCGAGAGCGCAATCGCCGTCATCGGTGAAGCCGTCACTGCCGTGATACTGATATCTGCACGCAACGAGCGCGCCACCTGCAACGTGGTCGAGCCGGAATCGAACAGCACAATCTGCCCGTCTTCAATCTCCTGCGCCGCCCGTTGCGCCAGGCGGATTTTCACCTCATCCGTCTCGTCCAGCCGGGTGAAATAGTCCTTGCCGGAGTCTTTCGGACGCGGCAGCGCCCCGCCGTGCACGCGTTGCACCAGCCCGGCGTTATCCAGTTCGGCGAGGTCGCGGCGGATGGTGTCTTCGGAGACTGCGAAGTGCTGACTCAACTCGGACGCCATAACTTTGCCGTCACGTTCGAGGAGCAAGAGGATTTTCTGCCGGCGCAGGGATGGTAGTTCAGCCGCGGAATGATCGTGCATGGTTGTGCCTGTTTGTGCTTGTAATTGCAGGTTTCGCGAGATTAGCGAAAGCCTTGCACGAACACAAACCGACGGGGTATCAATTGTTTCGATCATTGGAATCAACAAGGCGAATTTTTTCTTTGCTTTCAACCTGTTCAGAATGGCCCCACTCTAAAAGGCTCAGGATGAACACCTCATGAATCTCAATTTTGCGTTTGCGTGCATGATCGTCGTGTCATTTGCGATTGCCCTGGGTCACGCCTAAGGCCTCAGACCGAAGCCAGCAATTGCTCGCGCAACCATTTGTGCGCCGGATCGCGATGCGAACGCTCGCCCCAGAACATCGCCATCTCGTAACCGGGTACTTCCAGCGGCGCGTCGACCACTTGCAACGCCTGGTTGCCATGCACCAGGCGTGACGGCAGCATCGCCACCAGATCGGTGCTGGCCAACACCGACATCGCCATCAGAAAGTGCGGCACCGACAACACCACTTTGCGCATCAGCCCGACATCGGCCAACGCCCGATCGGTCACCCCGAAAAAGCCCCCGCCCTCGCGCGACACCATGACGTGTTCCAGCGCGCAGAATTGCTTGCGTGTGGGTGCAGACTTCAATCCCGGATGGCCAACTCGACCAGCCAGCACATAACGCTCGGTGAACAGCGGCCGCCGATGCAACTCCGGCGGAGCGTCTTCGCTGATGTGCAGCGCCAGATCAAATACACCCTGCTCGGCCTGTTTGACCAAATGCGCCGGGGTCAGATCGACCACCGCCAGCCGCGTGCCCGGCGCCTGTACGCGCAAGCCGTTCAGCGCCGGCAGCACCACCGTCGTCTCGCCGTAATCGGTCGCGGCGATTTTCCAGGTGTGCGTCGCCTGCGCCGGGTCGAACGCACTGGCCGGCGCCACCGCCCTCGCCAACGCCTCCAACGCTTCGCGCAACGGTTCACGCAGTTCATCGGCGCGCGCCGTCGGGCGCATACCACGCGGCCCGGGCAACAGCAGCGGATCACCAAAGATGTCGCGCAACTTGGCCAGATGCACGCTCACAGACGGCTGCGACAGGTTCAGCCGTTGTGCCGCGCGGGTGACGTTGTGCTCCGACAGCAACACATCGAGGGTCAGCAGTAGATTGATATCCAGTCGTCTCAAATTATTCATGGCTATACCAGACATATCAGACATTCATTTCCAATATATCTGTTGAACGCCGATCCTGCTGTTACTCAGCTAACGGAGCTTCAACATGAATGTCTTACTCGTTTACGCGCACCCAGAACCGACGTCCCTCAACGGCTCGCTGCGCGACTTCAGCGTCCAGCGCCTGCAAGCCGCCGGCCACACCGTGCAGGTCTCCGACCTCTACGCGATGAACTGGAAAGCCACCCTCGACGCCGACGACGCCCCGCAGCGCGACGCGACGAAACCGTTCCACGCCTCCCTCGACTCGAAAGTCGCCTACGCCGAAGGCACTCAGGCTGCCGACATCGCCCGTGAGCAGGAGAAACTGCTATGGGCTGACGCGCTGATCCTGCAGTTTCCATTGTGGTGGTTCACCATGCCGGCGATTCTCAAAGGCTGGGTCGATCGGGTGTACGCCTACGGTTTTGCCTACGGTGTTGGCGAACACTCCGACAGTCGCTGGGGCGAGCGTTATGGCGAAGGGAAAATGAAAGGCAAACGGGCGATGTTGATGGTCACCACCGGTGGCTGGGAATCGCACTACGCACCGCGTGGGATTAACGGGCCGATTGATGATTTGTTGTTTCCGATTCAACACGGGATTTTGTACTACCCGGGGTTTGAAGTGGTGCCACCGTTTGTGGTGTATCGGACTAGTCGGATGGATGCGGCGCGGTATGCCGAGACTTGTGATGAGCTGGGGCGGCGGCTGGATGAGTTGTGGAGTGCGCGGCCGATTGGGTTTCGGCAGCAGAATGCGGGGGAGTATGAGATCCCGGCGCTAATCTTGAAGGAAGGCATTGCACCGGCTCTTGAAGGCTTCGCCGTACACATCATCTAAAACCGCCAAGATCTCAACCTTCCACGGCCACTTGGAGCTGTCGAAGGCTGCGATCTTTTGATCTCCCAATCCCTAGCTCGACACTACACGCGCAGTACGAGAAAACATCGCATGGGCCTTGTCCCAGAGACCTCCCATCCAGCATAAAGAAACTGCCAATGAGCAGCAGATCGCCCAACAATTGCATCCGCCCGAGATTGGGGCGCAACGGTTTGCTTACAGCGGTTGCACCTTGTTTGGCGCGAATTTTACAGTAGCCTCGCGATCATTTTCGTTGCCTTCGCAGGATTCGTCCCGTTGATACTGGTATTTCAGGTCCCCCCCCTTTCGACAACATCATATTGATGGCACTCTATGCACACCTCTGAACTGTCTCGAACTCATGGCACAGGCGTTATTCGGTATTCGAGGCATTCGCAAATACTCGGCACTCAAGCCGGTCACTCATTTAATCCAGCGGTCTGTAGAGCCCTCATGGAAGACAAGGACGACATTAAAAACATGTTGAAAAATACATTAAGAAACATCATGAGCGGTCTTGGATTCTTATCTTATATTGGGATCATTTTGGCCACAGCCGTATGGATTGCAGTTGGATTCCAAAATAACACCCTTGAACCGCATGATACGCCAACCTGGGCAATTCTTATCACCTCAATCATTGCACTGCTGCTTACCCTGCTCACGTACAAAGACTTGGGCGAAGTGATGAGCAACGCCGTAAACACTAAAGTTCCGCCCCTGTATCATGCGGCGTTTTCAGCGCTGACGGTAATTGGCTACCTTGGAACCGTCCTCACGCACTATAGCCTTAAAGTTGCACTCCCAATCATAGTGGCTAGCTTTACTCTAAAATACGCATCTAAAAAGTGGCTCAGGTAATTTTATAACCAGCAAAAATCAAATTCTTTCACAACACCTGAGAGCATTAAGCCGTGCAGGACATTGAAATCACAAGTGTAGGCAGTTATTTAAACATTGTCGAATCATTGACGCCAGAACACCGCACTGTATATTACCGTGGCCAATGCAACAAAGACTGGAAAATAGAGTCCAGCATCTGCAGGAAAAACAAGGCTATTGAAGAGGCTTTTTTTAAAAACACCGTACAAGTAGAGGGCACATTAGATTTTATAAAAATGGACTTCACGCGAAGAATCCATCAAGAATTCATGGATAATTATCCATCCTTTCCAGAAGTCAACCTGCTCCAGAACTATAAGCTGAATGATATCGACATGATGATGATATCCCAGCACTACGGTTTGCCTACGCGGCTCATCGATTGGTCTCTCAGCCCTCTCGTCGCGCTGTTTTTTGCAACATCGGACGAGCCGGAAGTAGATGCTTCAGTATTTGCACTTTCGGACACAACAAAATCCAGTGAATACATCTCGCTGAGCAGCAGCCAAAAGTTTTTGAATACTTTCTCAAAAGAGAAAAACAATCTCGAACATGTCAGAAAATGGAGAAAATACTACGAAGGCGCAGAAGTAAACTTCGAAGAAATAGATGACACACTGAACAAAGCTCATGATAATTGCATTTTTTATCCGCCACTTTCTCTCTGCAAAGATTTCCATTCCTTTAAAATACACAAGATTTGCCTTCTCGCCCATCTGAAGATGCAAGGCAGCGAAGAAAGGAATCTGTCGAAGATACTTAAGCATTCTATCCCCGACGATTCAATGCTAAACCCTCTTAGAGAAATCAGCACGATTGAAATATTCAGTGCTGGCCATTACTTCATCAAACCACTGCCGTTAAATCAAAGAATAAAAAACCAACAAGGTGTCTTCCATTTTTCCGCAAACCCTTACGAAGCAGACTCAATCAACACAATTGCACAATTGCTCGACAACGATACTCAACCACCGAAGGAGACCCAAGGTATAAATCTAATAAAAATAATAATCCCCGCACACCATAAGCGAAAAATCCATCAAGAACTTGTTCGCTATGGCATATCTAGGGATTTTATCTACCCGGAAATAGACAACTACGCCAAAGAAATGCCACAGCGAATTGTTAATGAATTGCTCCATACTCACAAATCTTGAAGCGTTGCTTGACAAGCCATTGGCTTGTTAAAAGAGGTGTGTTCATTTAATTAGGTCCCTTCGCCGCACCTGCACCAACAACGCCGGGGCAAAATGCAGCAACACCATCCGGCTCAAATGATGAGTCAAGATAAACACCACATTCAGCCCCCCACCAAACGCGACAATCGCAATCGTCTCAATCGCCCCCGGCATGTACGCCAACCACAGCGACAGCGGATCACTGCCCAACCAGCGCGCCGTCACTTCAGCAAATACCGCCGCGACCACGATCATCAAACCAACCGAGACCAACGCCGTGCGGCCATGGCGCCCCAGTTCCGCGAAGCCAAGCCCCTGAAACCTTGAGCCGATCCGCACGCCGAGAATCAGCGCCGCCAGATTCAAACTCCAGTCCGGCATGTGAAAACCGTGCAGCCATCCCGCTTTCACAAACACCGCCGTGATGATGATCGCCGTGAGCATGAACGGCGCCGGGACGCCGATCACCAGCAGCAAGCGCCCGAGCAGCACGCTCAATGCGATCACCGAAAACGCAGTCAGCGCCATTCCCGTGGTCAGTGGATCACCATCGGCAACGGCTACCGCAGCGGCCTGGCCGGGAATCAGGAAACTCACCAACACCGTGATCAGCAGCAAACGCATCAAATGCACAATGATGACCTTGCTCGAGGCTTTCTCCGACTCGAGCAAATCAAACACCGCCGCCAGTGCGCCGGGATAAACCGCCAACAGTGCATCAGTGCGGTTCCAGCCTGCGCCGCGCGTCAGCCACCATCCGGCGAGCGCGATTTGCACCGTCAGGCAAATCAGCAACACGCCGAGGCTCGGCAACATCGTCGAGGCCGTCTCGCTGTCCCACGCTTCGAACATCAGCCCGGTGGCGATACCCAGCGTGACCTGGATGTAGCCCAGTCCATAAGGGGTTGCCGGGGCGATGCCGGTTTTGCTGGCGAACAAAGCGGTGACCACAATCGACCCCAACAGCAAACCATGGGGCACGCCTTGGAACTGCAACAGCGCGCCGAAACCGGCGGCAATCAACAAACACAGAATGGATTTCATAGTCGCCTTCCTGGCTAAAAAACCGTAGTTACTCAGTGGATCAGGCGCGCAGCCGGCCAATCGCCCGGCGATACTTCTCGATCCGTTCCAGATCCTTCCAACTCGGCGAGGCAATCCGCGACAAGTCGCTGTTCTCTTCCAGATCCGCCAGTTTCACTACCCGGCCGATCGGGTTCTGCGCGGCGCGGTCGACGAAGTCTCCATAGGATTCGCCCGGCACTCTGGTCACGGATTCGATAGCGCTCAAGATTTCTTCGCTGAAGCCTTCTTTGCGCAAATCATTGAGGCTGACGCCGCAGTCTTCGACCACATCGTGCAACACAGCGACGATGCGTTGTTCCAGCGTACTCATGCGCAACATGACTTTCAGCGGATGCAGAATGTACGGCGCACCGCCCTTGTCGACCTGTCCGGCGTGGGCTGTGGCGGCGATGGCGATAGCGCGTTCGAGGGTCTGGGTCATGGGAATCTCCGAGGGTTAAACGCCGTAGCGGCCGCCGACATGGACATTGCGCTTGAGCCAGTTGCCGATTGCCTTGAGGCGCCCGACTGGTTCGGCTGGCGCGGAATGACGCTGAAGAATCAACGACACTATGGTGATTTGGTCTGCTTGCGGATCGGCATCGATTATCTCAGCGACCCAGGCGCAATCAGCCTTTCTCAGATGTTCACGCCAATCGCCGGGCCAGGCGTCCAGCTCATCCAGCGCCAGCCACCGCGCACCGCCCTGCTCGGCATGCCCGCCACCTATTGACTGCTCGAAACACAAAGGCGTGGCCGGCCGGGACAGGTCGAGGCTGAAAATGTAAACGTCGTGGGTTTTGTGTTGCGGTGTGGGAGCGTTGTTGCGGCTGCCGATAACCATCATGGCGATGTTCCATTCCTTGGGCGCTGAATGTTTCCGATTGTTTCGCAGTGTACGCCACGGGAGCAAATCAAAAACCCGATGGAACCTCCCGCCTCCACGCCGCCTCGAAACTTTAAAGCGCCAAAATCATCGATCAGACCCGGCGCCCATGAAGAGGAAACTCCGATGAACATTCGCTTCCTGCTTCTGATCGCCACCTTCGCCATCATCCCCACCTGCGTCATGGCCGAAGGCTGCGACGTCCAGACCCAATCCTCCAGCGCCTCGGTGCCAGCGGTGGAAACCCACAGTTGCTATGAATACGAAGGCATGCCGGTCAGCTCAATCGACTGGTCGTGCAGCAACGAAAGCAAAGACATGCTCAATAGCAAAAAAACCAAGGTCGAACACTGCGCGGATCACTATCAGGCCACGTGTATCGCCACGATCACCCAGGAATCCCTGGCCAATCCGCACTCCACGAGCAAGGACAAAAACGCCAAAGCCCTGAACATCCCCGACAACGCGCAAGTCACCACGTATTACTACGACGTGGAGCATTTGGCTCAGGCGCGGATTGATTGTGAGAATGGCGGGGGGCATTGGAAAACGAAGTAATCGATTAATCCCAGTGTTTTCGATACACAAAGAAAAGCCCGGCTCAAAAGACCGGGCTTTTTAGTACGCGATATCCATCAACCACCGCCGCTACCGCCACTGCTGCTGCCGGTGGTCTGCCCGGCGCCACTGGGCTTGGTGGCTGAAGGCACTGGCCCATTGTCAGTCTTGCCGCCGTCGCCACCCTTGGGCAGCGAATCGGCATCCGGATCGGCATTTGTGGCGGGGGAAGCCGGCTCGCGCGTCTGGCTGGTGCCATCGTTTGCCGTAGGGGTGGACGTTTCGCCGGCTGCGATCGCATACAGCGAACTACCGGACAGCAACGCCGCGAGGGTAAACACCGCGATTTTATGGTTCAGCATGGTGGCTCTTCCTTTGCGTGGTGAGTTACAGCATTGGAAGAAGGTGTGCGGCGAAGGTGCGGTGCGCCGGACGAATGGTTATCGCCCAAATCGCTCACGCCATTTCGACGTCTGAAAACTTCGTAGGAAAACACCCCATGTGGCGAGGGAGCTTGCTCCCGCTGGGCTGCGAAGCGGCCCTAAAACCGAATAGTCCGTTTCCCTCAGACATAGCGCACGCCCCGGATTACGACGACTGCGTCGCCGAGCGGGAGCAAGCTCCCTCGCCACGGGTACGGGTTTCACGTCCTACAGGTCGGTTGTGGCTAGTGAAATTGCTGCCTAGAGTGGGGTTGTCGCTGAGCAAATTCAGCACCAGGGTTTCGCAGCCCTGACGATACGTGTCTTAACATAGCCCCCCTAAAAACGGTGGCGGTCGCATTAGCGTCCGTTATCCGTTCAATGGTGGCTGTGTGTGGGAGCCCCTCGGGTCTGCCGGGCTCCTCGTATCCTCGGTCTGCGAACCCGCACATAGATACCACCCTTCGACGCGCAGCGAACGGCAGTAGCTTCTCTCCCGGATACGAGGAAGTTTTACTTATGTCAGCTGATAAACCACTGCCACTACACAAAAATGTCCCACCGCGCCGCAGCCGACCCCGCCCCCTCATCGACGGCGACTCCACATTACGCGACCTCTACGCATGCCGCCGAAAGCCATAACGTGGTTCCCAAATACCTTGATTTTATGGCCTGCACTAGCCTCCCCGACTACGCCGAACACGATATAAACATAATCACCAACATAGCCAGAATCATGGTGCAGGATGTGCATTAGGTGTTCAGTTGATTGTGCAGCTCGGGTTTGGTTAATCATCCAAGAGCTAGTGGATATCTAAATGAGACCCACTTTCTGTGGTTCTTTCTCAAGAAAAATCTGAAATCACCAATGAAAAACCTACAAACCCAATAAAAAACAACATCTTATACAACTACGATGAGCTACATATCGTTTGAAGATTAGAACAATCATCCATTACGTCCACTAGACCCAGTGGACGCGATGATTTCACATTGCTATCATCCTCTAACTCATAAAAATCTATCACCAATCAGCTTGATTAGCTAAAACGCCTTAACGTCAAAAAAACCTCTAAAAATTGCAGTATATTTAAAGAGACATCGATATGGAATTCGAAATACCGCACAACCTAAAAGAAGCTATAAAAGACAATAAACTTGTAATTTTCATTGGTGCGGGCATCTCACGAACTACCGGCCTTCCTTTATGGAAGGACATCGTACTTAAAACCTTAGAGAACCCTGCGATATCAAAAGGTGATAGCTACACACGCGCAATACAAGATGAAATAATGACCCCTCTGGAAGCACTTGATAAAATAAAGAGCACAAACATTAGAGAGGTATACAGAACCTTTGAGTCAGAAACCTCAGAAAAAATAGAAAATGATATTTATGAAAAAATATCAAAACTAAGCAAACGCATAGTCACTACAAACTATGACACACTTATTGAATACAACACAGGCATAACAACATTAGATACAAACAGCACATATAATCTACAAAAAATAGATGAACTGAGTGAATTTATACTTAAAATACATGGAACCTGTTCTTCGATAGACAATTCAGTGATCTTTACTTCAGACTACGAAGATCTTTATGGAGAAAGCAACAGCTTAGCCAGATTTCAATTAGAAAAACTAGTTTCATCATACTCCTGCCTATTTCTTGGTTTCAGTATGTCCGACAATTACGTAGTACAGCTTTTCGACAAACTAAACAAAATATACAAAGGTCTTGGCAAAGAACACTTTATAATTTCGACCAACACTATAGATCACGACTTTCTAGAGTCTATAAAGATACTATCTCACGAAGACCTACCATCATACCTTGACCAACTTGGTCAACACAAAAAAAATGAAGCACCTACCAATACAGCCGTTATAAATCACGAACCACAAACCTCATCAATAGCATTACAAGCAAAAGCTGATCGTCTACCGGAAGATGGTATAAAACTTCATATTGGTCATGACACCCCTCCAATTATTGAGCATTGGACAGGAAGAAGTGAAGAATTAAAATCCTTGATGAATCCACATAAAGTTTGCTTTATAACCGGCATTGGCGGCCAAGGCAAATCCGCGTTAGCTTCTAAGGTTTTAGCCGACTCGAGCAAAAATGATTTAGTATTTTGCGACTGGCGAGACTTCAAAGAAGAGGACTTAAATCTTCAGAGCAAACTTTACCAACTGATCGAACTCGTTTCGAATGGAAATATGCAAACCAAGCAATTGATCGGTTTCGAAACAGAGGCCTTGGTTGATATATTTTTTGATCAACTCGGAACACAACGAGGAATTTTTGTATTTGACAATATTGACAAATACATTGACCTCCAAAAATTCACGCCCTCCGGAGACATGTCAACATTTTTTAACAAATCATTAAAAACCACACACAACTCAAAGTTTATTTTCACGTGCCGTCCTTTCATACACTTTGCGGGAATCGGGTTTTACCAAGTGCAGCTTGAAGGTCTAGAATTTGAAGATGTCAAAGATCTAGTGAAGAAATATCACAATAAGCTTTATGAAACCGAACTCCATAACATAAGCATGAAGCTACACAGCGCTACCAACGGTCATCCTCTATGGATGGGTCTGATACTCGCACAATCTCGTACAGACATAACACAGATTTTCTCCATTCTCGATAGAATCAGTGCTCATCACAGCAACGAAACTGGACATATATCAAGCTTTATTTCAGAAACTATACTTGAGAACGTTTGGTCAGGCCTAAAAGATAGAGAAAAAATTCTACTTCGAACCCTATCTATTTCTAATATTTCAGAATCAGAAGAAGACCTCGCCAAAATCATATCAAAAAAAATAAACTACAATCAATTCTCCAAAGCATTACGCGCACTAAAAGCACTAAACCTTATAGTGGCTAAAGAAGGGGCAGGACACATTGAATTGCACCCTCTCGTTAGAGAATTTATAAAGATCAATTATGGCCGCGAAGAGCAAGAAAGTTACATCGCGCTTTATGTTAGCTATCTCGACGGCTTTATCGTCCTAATCAAAAACAAATTAGGTATGGTGTTAGGCGGCGAAGACATTGATGTTATTTCAAAAAAAATAGAGATCCTAATTAACACCGACAAAATCCAAGACTCCATGAATGAGCTGAGACTCACAAGTGAGTCATTCCAGATATCAGGATATTGTGAAGAGTTTTTACGCCTATCTGATTTGTTATTGAGGAAAAATATATGGGCTCACAATAAAATCACCTCTTTACATGGTTTTTTTGATTTCATTAATGACTTTTTCACTCGAATGGCGGAATTTGGCCGATTTGAAATGTTCGACTATTACATGGAGAAATATCGAAAAGTTTTTAGCGAAGCAGATTGCAATATGATTCTAGCAAAATCCGCGATTTGCCATAGACTTTGGTGTGAAGGAGATTTTGATAACGCAATCAAAGAAGGAAGAAGCGCATCAGACCTAATAGACGTACTGGGCGAAAGCGATAGTTGGTCAGGCAGGCATAGATACAACCTAGCACTAAGAGACTCAAAGAAGCTTGACAACATAAACCGAGCGTTAGTGTTTTTTTGTGAAGGAAAAAAACTAACTGACCTTTTAGACAACGAATGCACCGCAATTAACAACGGCCAGTATGGTAATGTTGGTAGATGCTTACTATATCTTGAAAGACACGAAGAATCTTTAAACCTAACAGTCAAATCTTATAAGTCACTCACCGAAGACAAGAACAATTTCTTCAACCTTCACAATCTCGGCTATGCAGCCAAGTGGATTGGAGAAATATTAGAACGACAAGGTTTCGCCTTGGAGTCGTTATATTTTTATACTCGAGCTAGAAACATCTGGAAGAATGACATGCCTGGAGAAGCCAACAAACTGGATCAATATATATCCCAACTCCCCAGCACGTTATCTAACCAATCTATAACAAGCTTAGAAACGTGGCAAATCACTAAATTTTGCAATGACTGGGCCACAGCCCAACACGAGAAGTATTCAACATAAACACCAATAACAAAATGTAATGCTCGGAATATATTTCGAGCATTATATCCAATATATAAAATCAGAAAACGCTAAAAATTCGCCGGCGTATTCGCACTAATAATCTCAGCCTCATCCGCCCCGATATTCCGAAACTTATGCGGTAGCGTCGTCGGAAAATAATACCCATCCCCCGCATTCAACACACTCACCGACCCATCCACGGTCAACTCAACCGTGCCCCGCGTCACCAACCCGCACTCCTCGCCCTCAGCATGCACAATCGGCTCTTCCCCCGAACTCGCGCCCGGTGCGTATTGCTCACGCAGCAGGCGCATCTGACGACTCGGTACGGAGGCGCCGATCAACAGCAGGCGCAGGCCGTGGCGGCCGAGGTCGGGTTGTTCGTTGGCGCGGAAGACGTATTGGTGTTCGCGCGGGGGTTGGTCGAAGGTGAAGAAGTCGGCCAGGGACATCGGGATGCCTTCGAGCAGCTTTTTCAGTGAGCTGACGGAGGGGCTGACGCGATTCTGTTCGATCAGGGAGATGGTGGCATTGGTCACGCCGCTACGCCGGGCCAGCTCGCGCTGGGAGAGTTTGTAGCTTTCGCGTACTAGTTTGAGTCGAGAACCCGTATCCATGACTGCCTTATGTGAGAAGTACTTAGGCTCTGCGCGAAAACTGCCTGCGCGACGATCATGCTGCGTTAAAAACAGGCTCGGAATGCTCATGTAGGGCCCTACAATCCGCTTCCTCGCCTGTTTTTGCCTTGCCTGATCGCCGCTCGGCGGTTCTCGCGCAGACCCACGGGTAATGGGGGTGGGTGGCGGGTGCCGCGCGAGGGGCGCGGATCACGTTGCTCCCGTGTCCCGGAACCGTGAAAGGCGGCTATTAAATCACGTTTGCCGGTGTTGCTCAGCAGGTTCGATGGACGGAGGGGTAAAAGTCCTTCTTGCCTTGGTAATACAGTCCTGTAGGAGTGAGCCTGCTCGCGATTCGGTGGCACATTCAACATTATTTTTGACTGGATGGCCGCCTTCGCGAGCAAGCTCGCTCCCACAGGTTTTTTGGTGTTTCTGTGGGAGGGATGGTGGCTGGACTGGCCTCATCGCGAGCAGGCTCACTCCTACAATTTGATCTTTGGCATTTCAGCAGGATTGATTTTGCCTTTGCTGGCCTCTTCGCGAGCAGGCTCGCTCCCACAGTTGGACATCTGGGTGTCAGTGACATCGGTGGTGTTGCTGCAGCATTAAAAAACCGGCGGGGTCTTGGGGGCCGCCGCCGGGGAGGTAACTTAGATGCCGAAACGGTCGCGCAGTGAGTAGTAGACAGCACCGAGGGCGGTCAGTGGCGCGGAGAAGGTGCGGCCGCCGAGCATTGGCATGTGCGGCAGCGATGCGAAAGCGTCGAAACGTTCGGCGTCGCCACGGATCATTTCCGAGATCAGTTTGCCGGCCAGGTGCGAGCAGGTGACGCCGTGGCCGCTGTAGCCTTGCATGTAATAGGCGTTCTTTTCGATGCGGCCGAATTGCGGCATGCGTGACATGGTCAGCAGGAAGTTGCCGGTCCAGCGGTAGTCGATCTTGACGTCTTTGAGCTGCGGGAAGGTCTTGAGGATCTTCGGGCGGATCAGTTGTTCGATGTCGTCCGGTTCCCGCGCGCCGTAGACCACACCGCCGCCGTAAAGCAGACGGTTGTCGGCGGTGAGGCGGTAGTAATCCAGCAGATAGTTACAGTCTTCGACGCAGTAGTTGTTGGTGATCAGGCTGCGCGCCTGCTTTTCGGTCAACGGCTCGGTGACGACGATCTGCGAACCGCACGGCATGCTTTTCGCGGTCACGCGGTTGTCGAGACCTTGCGGCAGATAAGCGTTGCCGGCGATCAGCAGGTACTTGGCGCGGACCTGGCCTTTGGCGGTGCGCACGACGTTAGGCTCGCCGTATTTGATTTCTACAGCCGCTGATTGCTCGTAAATCTTGCCGCCCAAACGCGTGATCGCAGCCGCTTCACCGAGCGCCAGATTCAGCGGATGCACGTGGCCGCCCTGCATATCGAGCAGACCACCGACGTAAGCATCGGAGCCGACTTCACGACGAATATCAGCCGCGTCGAGCATCTTCAGATTGCGGTTGCCATAACGCTCCCAGCCGCGCTTCTGCTCGGCCAGACCGTTGAGTTGTTTCTTGTTCATCGCTGCGAAGATACCGCCCGGGCGGTAGTCGCATTGGATGTCGTATTCCTTGATGCGCGAACGGATGATGTCGGCGCCTTCGAAGATCATGCTGCCGAGAATTTCTGCAGTCTTGTCGCCGTAGCGCTCTTCGATCACGTCGACGTCGCGGCTGTAGGAGTTGACCAGTTGACCGCCGTTGCGACCGCTCGCGCCGTAGCCGACTTTCGCCGCTTCCAGCACCGTCACTTTGTAGCCGGCTTCGGTGAGGAACAGCGCCGAAGACAGGCCGGTGTAGCCAGCGCCGATGATGCAGACGTCGCACTCGACCGACTCTTCCAGAACCGGAAAGTCGATGACTTCATTGCGAGTGGCGGCGTAGTAGCTGTTTACGTGTTGCTGTTTCATACGTTTCTCCGAGGGCCGCCAATCAAAGGCGACCACCGCTGTAATAGAGTCAGAGCTTGATCCAGGTCGCTTTCAGCTCGGTGTACTTGTCGAACGCGTGCAGCGATTTATCGCGACCGTTGCCCGACTGCTTGAAACCACCGAACGGTGCGGTCATGTCGCCGCCGTCGTACTGGTTGACCCAGACGCTGCCGGCACGCAGGCCACGGGCGAAGGTGTGCGCCTTGCTCAGGTTGCTGGTCCACACGCCGGCGGCGAGGCCGAAGATGCTGTCGTTGGCGATCCGCAGCGCTTCTTCGGCGGTGTCGAAGGTGATCAGCGACAGCACTGGGCCGAAGATTTCTTCCTGGGCGATGGTCATCGCGTTGGTCACGCCGTCGAACAGCGCCGGTTGCACATAGAGGCCGCCGGTTTCTTCGAGGGTGCGTTGACCGCCAGCAATCAGCTCGGCGCCCTGCTCGCGACCGATGCTGATGTAGCGCAGCACGTTGTCGAGTTGACGCTGATCGACCACGGCACCGACGGTGGTGGCAGGATCCAGTGAATGACCCGGTTTCCACGCTTGCAGCGCTTCCACCAACAGCGGAATGAACTGCTCGCGGATCGAACGCTCGACCAGCAAGCGCGAACCGGCGGTGCACACTTCGCCCTGGTTGAAGGCAATGGCGCCGGCCGCTGCTTGTGCTGCCGCGCGCAAGTCCGGTGCGTCGGCAAACACCACGTTCGGGCTCTTGCCCCCTGCTTCGAGCCAGACGCGTTTCATGTTGCTTTGGCCGGCATAAATCATCAGTTGTTTGGCGATTGCCGTGGAGCCGGTGAAGGCCAGCACGTCGACGTCCATGTGCAACGCCAACGCCTTGCCGACGGTGTGGCCGAAGCCCGGCAGGACGTTGAACACGCCTTTCGGAATGCCCGCATCCAGCGCCAACTGCGCGATGCGGATTGCGGTCAGTGGCGATTTTTCCGAAGGTTTGAGAATGAACGAGTTGCCCGCTGCCAGCGCCGGAGCGAATTTCCAGCTGGCCATGATCAACGGGAAGTTCCACGGCACGATCGCCGCAACCACGCCCGACGGCTCGCGAGTGACGAGGCCGAGTTGGTCGTGCGGTGTGGCGGCGACTTCGTCGTAGATCTTGTCGATGGCTTCAGCGCTCCAGCGGATCGCGTTGGCGGTCGCCGGGATGTCGATGCTCATCGAATCGCTGATCGGTTTACCCATGTCGAGGGTTTCCAGCAGCGCCAGCTCTTCCTGGTTCTGCAGGATCAGATCGGCGAAGCGAATCAGGATGCGCTTGCGCTCGGCCGGGGCTTTTTTTGCCCACACGCCGGATTCAAAAGACTGACGCGCGACTTCAACGGCGAGGTTGGCGTCGGCTTCATCGGTGCTGGCCACGGAGGCGAGGTAACGCCCGTCGACGGGGCTCAGGCATTCAAACGTGTCGCCACTGATGGCCGGGCGGTATTCACCGTTGATGAACGCGCGGGCTTCGATGGTCAGGGACTGGAAGCGTTGTTCCCAGTCGTTGCGGGTCGTTGTCATTGTTGTGGCTCGACAAGGGGGGGATTGGGGGTGTCGGGGTGTTGTGTCTGGTTTGAGATGGCTGCCCTCACCCTAGCCCTCTCCCGGGGGTAGAGGGGACCGACCGAGTTGTCTTGGGAGATACACCGACCTGAACGACCGAGTCGAATATAGATTCGGCAAAAATCGTTCAGGTCGGCGGATTCCCCGAGCATCCCCGAATCAGTCCCCTCTCCCTCCGGGCGGTCCGACGTTTCGGGAGGGTTAGGGTGAGGGGCTCTTCAGCTTTTGAGGGCCTCAGCCAATCACACCGTATGCAGATACCAGTTGTACTCAAGGTCAGAAATCGAGTTCTCAAACTCGGCCAGCTCACTTTCCTTGCACGCAACAAACACGTCGATGTACATCGGGTCGATGTAGCGGGCCATGACTTCGCTGTCGTCCAGTTCGCGCAGTGCGTCGCGCAGGTTGTTCGGCAGGCTCTGTTCGTTCTGCTCGTAGCTGTTGCCTTCCACCGGGGCGCCCGGCTCGATCTGATTGGTCAGACCGTGGTGAATACCGGCCAGCACCGAAGCCATCAGCAAGTACGGGTTGGCGTCAGCACCGGCGACGCGATGCTCGATACGCACAGCATCGGCCGACCCGGTTGGCACACGAACCGCAACGGTGCGGTTATCGATACCCCAACTCGGCGAGTTCGGTACGTAGAACTGCGCGCCGAAGCGGCGGTACGAGTTGACGTTCGGGCAGAGGAACGCCATTTGCGCAGGCAGGGTCTCCAGCACACCGCCGATCGCGTGGCGCAGCGCGGCGTTCTGCTCGGGATCCTCGCTGGCAAAGATGTTGTTGCCCTCTTTGTCCAGGATCGAAATGTGCACGTGCAGACCATTGCCCGCCTGGCCCGGATACGGCTTGGCCATGAAGGTGGTGTCCATCTCATGGTCGTAGGCGATGTTCTTCACCAGACGCTTGAGCAGGACGGCGTAGTCGCACGCCTTGATCGGGTCGGAGACGTGATGCAGGTTGACTTCGAACTGCGCCGGGGCGCTTTCCTTGACGATCGCGTCAGCCGGGATGCCCTGCTCTTTCGCGCCTTCGAGGATGTCTTGCAGGCAATCGACGTATTCGTCGAGGTCGTCGATCAGGTACACCTGAGTCGACACCGGACGCTTGCCGGACACCGGCGAACGTGGCGATTGCGGACGACCGTTCACGTTGTCCTGGTCGATCAGATAGAACTCGAGTTCGAATGCCGCGCAGATGGTCAGGCCGAGGTCGTCGAATTTGCGCACGACGTTGGCCAGCACTTCACGCGGGTCGGCGAAGAACGGCTGGCCTTCGATCTCGTGCATGGTCATTAGAAGTTGTGCGGTTGGGCGCTTCTGCCACGGTTCGATGCTCAGGGTGCCGGGGATCGGGTAGCAGATGCGGTCAGCGTCGCCGATATCCAGACCCAGACCGGTGCTTTCCACCGTGGAGCCGTTGATGTCGAGCGCGAAAAGCGAGGCCGGCAGGTTGATGCCTTTCTCGTAAACCTTATGAAGACTGGTGCGTTCGATACGCTTGCCGCGCACCACACCGTTCATATCCGCAATCAGAAGGTCGACGTACAAAACCTCAGGATATTTCTTAAGGAATGCGTTTGCTTCGTTGAGTTGAACGGTACGCAGAGGGACCGACATGATGCACCTATTTAGCTGTTAATTATTATGTTCACTGCTGTTTCGCCGAGCCAGTCAACCCGAACGGCAAAGTGAAGTCAATAGCGAACAGATGGCCGTTCAGGGTTTATTTTTCGGGCTTTTTTTAACACTTGCGTGCCAATACAGGCGCCACAGCCCCGAGAATCATGAAGATTTGATGAACGGCGTTTAGAATTTTTTACATGGCAGTTGTTAATTAAAATCAACGAGGCTAAGCTCCGGAAAAGCTCGTTCAAGTGTCAAACTTCGAGGTGAATAAAAATGGCATTCAAGCCATTGATCGGCGTTACTGCCTGCGTCAAACAGATTGGCCTGCACCCCTATCACATCAGCGGCGACAAGTACGTACGTGCTGTCAGCGTTGGCGCTAACGGGCTGCCAGTGGTCATTCCTTCCCTTGGCAAGCTGACTGAAATCGAAGACCTGCTCGGTCAACTCGACGGTCTGCTGCTGACCGGCTCGCCCTCGAACGTGGAGCCCTTCCACTATCAAGGCCCGGCCAGCGAACCCGGCACGGATCATGATCCGGCGCGGGATGCCACCACCCTTCCTTTATTACGTGCAGCCATCGCGGCGGGCGTTCCGGTGCTCGGCATTTGCCGGGGCTTCCAGGAAATGAACGTGGCGTTCGGCGGCAGCCTGCATCAGAAGGTGCATGAGCTGCCAGGCATGCTTGATCACCGTGAAGCCGACAGCCCTGATGTGGCCGTGCAATACGCGCCGGCTCACGCGGTGACCGTGCTTGCTGGCGGCGTGTTCGAGGCGCTGGGATTGCCCGGCGAGTTCCAGGTCAACTCGATTCACAGCCAGGGCATTGATCGCCTCGCTCCCGGCTTGCGTGCCGAAGCGGTGGCGCCGGACGGCTTGATCGAGGCGATCTCGGTCGAGCACAGCCCGACCTTCGCCCTCGGCGTGCAATGGCACCCGGAATGGCAAGTGCTCGATAACCCGAACTACCTGAAGATTTTCCAGGCATTCGGCGCGGCTTGTCGGCAACGGGCGGCGCGGCGCAACCAGCGCTGACACACCCCAAAGGTCACAACGATTTACTGCCCCCACGGACGTCGGGTGTGCCTTTGCGCATCCGTCATTCGTGAACAACAACACCCGTAATAACAACAAGTACGACCCAGGCAGCCAGGACGGCGGCGCCGAACAAGCCAGGACAACCCACTGAAAATGTGGCCCCTGTAGGAGCTGCCGAAGGCTGCGATCTTTTGATATTGATTGTAAAAAACAAGATCAAAAGATCGCAGCCTTCGGCAGCTCCTACAGGGATATGTGTGAGGGGGATGGTTGTTCCTGGCTTGCAATCCACTTAAGCCCGGCCACATTGGCCCGGCGAACGAAACCTGTTGGGAGTTTCACATGGCAAACGCCTCCAGCACTTACAGGAAGGCACTTGAAGGTCATCAGCAACCGAAAAAGGTGCTGGTGAAAGTCGATCGTGTCACCAAGAAGTTCGACGAAACCGTGGCAGTGGACGATGTGTCCCTGGAGATCCATCAGGGCGAAATCTTCGCCTTGCTCGGCGGCTCCGGTTCGGGCAAATCGACCCTGCTGCGCATGCTCGCCGGTTTCGAGCGGCCGACCGAAGGGCGGATTCTGCTCGACGGCGTGGACATCACTGACATGCCGCCGTACGAGCGGCCGATCAACATGATGTTCCAGTCCTACGCGCTGTTCCCACACATGACCGTCGCGCAGAACATCGCCTTCGGCCTCAAGCAGGACCGTTTGCCGGCCAGTGAAATCGATGCCCGTGTCGATGAAATGCTGCGTCTGGTGCATATGACTCAATACGCCAAACGCCGCCCGCACCAGTTGTCCGGCGGTCAGCGTCAGCGCGTCGCCCTCGCCCGCTCGCTGGCCAAGCGTCCGAAGCTGTTGCTGCTCGACGAGCCAATGGGTGCGCTGGACAAAAAGCTGCGTTCGCAGATGCAACTGGAACTGGTGCAGATCATCGAACGCGTCGGCGTGACCTGCGTGATGGTCACCCACGACCAGGAAGAGGCCATGACCATGGCTGAGCGCATCGCGATCATGCACCTGGGCTGGATCGCGCAAATCGGCAGCCCCGTCGACATCTACGAAGCCCCGGTCAGCCGCATGGTCTGCGAATTCATCGGCAACGTGAACGCCTTCGATGGCACCGTGGTGGAAGACCTTGAAGGTCACGCGATCATCCACAGCCCGGACTTGCAGCAGAAGATCTACGTCGGTCACGGCGTCAGCACTTCAGTGCAGGACAAGTCGGTCACCTACGCGATCCGTCCGGAAAAAATGCTCGTCAGCACCACCCAACCCGAGTTCCGCTACAACTGGTCCGAAGGCAAGGTGCATGACATCGCCTACCTCGGCGGTCACTCGGTGTTCTACGTCGAATTGCCCGGCGGCAAAATCGTCCAGTCGTTCATGGCCAACGCCGAACGCCGTGGCGCGCGCCCGACCTGGGACGACAAGGTCTACGTCTGGTGGGAAGACGACAGCGGCGTGGTACTGCGCTCATGAAAACCTTCAATCAGCAATTCCTGCGCCTGGTGCCCAGCGGGCGAAAACTGGTGATCGGCATTCCGTTCATCTGGCTGTTCCTGTTCTTCATGTTGCCGTTCTTCCTGGTGATGAAGATCAGTTTCTCGGAAGCCGCGCTGTCGATCCCGCCGTACTCGGAGATCTACACCTACGCCGAACAGAAATTCCAGCTGATGCTCAACATCGGCAACTACACCATGCTCGGCGAAGACGAGCTGTACCTGTCGGCCTACCTCGGTTCGCTGAAGGTCGCGGCGCTGAGCACGCTGATGTGTCTGCTGATCGGTTTCCCGATGGCCTACGCGATCACCAAGACCGGCAAGGAAACGCAAAACGTCCTGCTGCTGTTGATCATGATGCCTACTTGGACCGCGATCCTGATCCGCGTTTACGCATGGATGGGCATCCTCAGCAACAACGGTTTGCTCAACGGGTTTCTGATGTGGACGGGGCTCACCGACCACCCGATCGAGATCCTCAACACCAACACGGCCGTGTATATCGGCGTGGTCTACGCCTACCTGCCGTTCATGGTGTTGCCGCTGTACGCCAACCTGGTGAAGCACGACGGCAGCTTGCTGGAAGCCGCGCAGGACCTGGGTTCGAGCAACTTCAACAACTTCTGGAAAATCACCGTGCCGCTGGCCAAGAACGGGATTATTGCCGGCTGCATGCTGGTGTTCATTCCGGTGGTCGGTGAGTTCGTGATTCCCGAACTGTTGGGTGGCCCGGAGACCCTGATGATCGGTCGCGTGCTGTGGCAAGAGTTCTTCAATAACCGCGACTGGCCGGTGGCGTCTGCGCTGGCGGTGGTGATGCTGTTGATCCTGATTGTGCCGATTCTGCTGTTCAACCGCAGCCAGGCCAAAGAGATGGAGGCACGGGGATGAAACGCTTCGGTTTTTCCAAGTTCATGCTGATCTTCGGCCTGATGTTTATCTATCTGCCGATGCTGATTCTGGTGATCTACTCGTTCAACGCCTCGAAACTGGTGACGGTGTGGGGCGGCTGGTCGGTGAAGTGGTACGTCGGCCTGCTCGACAACACGCAACTGATGGGCTCGGTGGTGCGCTCGCTGGAAATCGCCTGCTACACCGCGATTGCTGCCGTGGCGCTGGGCACCCTCGCCGCTTTCGTGCTGACCCGCGTCACGCGCTTCAAGGGTCGCACGCTGTTCGGTGGTCTGGTCACCGCGCCGTTGGTGATGCCTGAAGTGATCACCGGTCTGTCGCTGTTGCTGCTGTTCGTGGCCATGGCGCAGTTGATCGGCTGGCCGCAGGAGCGTGGCATCGTCACGATCTGGATCGCCCACACCACGTTTTGTGCCGCTTATGTCGCGGTGGTAGTCTCCGCGCGCTTGCGGGAACTGGATCTGTCGATCGAAGAAGCGGCGATGGATCTCGGCGCGAAACCGTTCAAGGTGTTTTTCCTGATCACCATTCCAATGATCGCGCCGTCGCTGGCGGCGGGCGGCATGATGTCGTTCGCCTTGTCGCTGGATGACCTGGTGTTGGCGAGCTTCGTTTCCGGCCCGGGTTCGACCACGTTGCCGATGGAAGTGTTCTCGGCGGTGCGTCTGGGCGTGAAGCCTGAGATCAACGCCGTGGCCAGCCTGATTCTGCTGGCGGTGTCGCTGGTGACCTTCCTGGTCTGGTACTTCGGCCGCAAGGCAGAAGCCAACCGCAAGCGGGCAATTCAGGAAGCGATGGATCAGACGGCGAATGAGTCGTGGCAGCAACCGCAACAAGTCGCCACCGCATAACCCTGTAGGAGCTGCGGCACGCTGCGATCTTCTGATCTTGATGTGAAAGATCAAAAGATCGCAGCCTCGTTTCACTCGACAGCTCCTACACAAATGTAGTCAGCCCCTCGGTCAGCCCCTCTCCCCCTGGGAGAGGGTTAGGGTGAGGGGGCTTTGCGTAACGTGAATAAAAAGAATGGAGTTGTACCGATGAAAATGTTTGGCAGGACTCTGCTGACACTGTCCTTAATGGGCGCAATGGTCATGGGCGCCCAGGCCAACGACAAGGTGCTGCGTGTTTACAACTGGTCTGATTACATCGCGCCGGACACCGTCAAGAAGTTCGAGGACGAGACCGGCATCCGCGTGACCTACGACGTCTTCGACAGCAACGAAACCCTCGAGGCGCGTTTGCTGGCGGGCAAATCCGGCTACGACCTGGTCGTTCCGTCGAACAGTTTCCTGGCCAAGCAGATCAAGGCCGGCGTCTATCAGACGCTGGACAAATCCAAGCTGCCGAACTGGAAGAATCTCAACCCGGTGCTGCTGAAAAACGCCGCCGCCAGTGATCCGGACAACGCCCACGCGTTCCCTTATATGTGGGGCTCGATCGGCATCGGCTTCAATCCGGCCAAGGTCAAGGAAGTGCTCGGCGCCAACGCCCCGACCGATTCATGGGATTTGTTGTTCAAACCGGAAAACGCTGAAAAACTCAAAGCCTGCGGCATCAGTTTCCTCGATTCGCCGACCGAAATGATCCCGGCCGCCCTGCACTACCTGGGCTACCCGGTGAACGACAAGGACACCGCGCACATCAAGGAAGCCGAGGCGCTGTTCATGAAGATCCGCCCGAACGTGGCGTACTTCCACTCCTCGAAATACATCTCGGATCTGGCCAACGGCAACATCTGCGTGGCGGTCGGTTACTCCGGCGACGTGCTGCAGGCCAAGGCTCGCGCGGTGGAATCGGGCAACAACGTGGTGATCGACTACAGCATTCCCAAAGAAGGCGCCGGCAGCTTCTACGACATGGTCGCGATCCCCCGCGATGCGGCGAACGTCGAGAACGCCTACCTGTTCATGGACTTCCTGATGCGCCCGGAGATCATCGCCGAGATCACCAACAGCAACGGCTACAGCAACGCCAATGCGGCGGCGACGCCATTGGTGGATGAAGCGATCCGCAACGACCCGGGTTCGTACCCGTCGCAAGCGGTGATGGCGACGCTGTATGCGGTGCCGGATCAGCCGATTGCCACCCAGCGGATCATGACCCGTGGCTGGACCCGGGTGAAACTCGGTAAGTGAGCCGATGATCATTCCCACGCTCCGCGTGGGAACGCAGTCCGGGACGCTCTGCGTCCCAAAGCGTGACGCGGAGCGTCACAAGAGGCATTCCCACGCAGAGCGTGGGAACGATCAGTGTAAAAATTTCCCGTTCACGCAGCGCCTTACCACCGCTGCACCCTGCAATGAACGGCCTCACCTGGCTTCCTCGGTCAAGGTGAATTTCAGGCGCCCTCGGGCGCCTTTTTTTGTGCGCTCAAATCAGCGGCCAATCCTGCAGGATGCGATAGCGACCCTTGTGCGATTCGAACAAGGCAAAGCGTTCGGCACGCAAGAAAAACTCCGGCGGCGTGGCGGATTCCGGCTCTGGCGCACGGTAGTCTCGGGCGAGGGTCAGATGCGGACGAAACTCTCGGGGCGTCTCTTCAAAACCAAAAGGCAACATCGCCTGCTCCAATGCGTAGACCAGCCGCAGCAGCGCCTGCGGGGCCTGCTCGGGGGCGAGCGACAACACCCCGGCGCGATGCCAGACCTGCAGTCGATCAAGCGGAATTCTCAAGGCTTCTCCCGGCGTACGCACTTGTCCGGCGGCCTCGCAGACTTCGTTGATCTGCGCCAAGGGCACGGCGCCGAGAAACAGCAGCGTAAGGTGGAAATTGTCCGCCGGCACCGGCTTACCGGTTCGCAAACCCAACTCCCCGCGCCAATGAGCAATTGCCTTGCGTTGCACCGCCGGGCAATCGAGGGCGAAAAACAGTCGCTTCGCTTCTTCGGTCATGGCCCTGCTCCCCTGTTCAAAGTGATCCGCCGGATTCTACACAGCCTGATCTGACGACTCGTGACAGGAAGCTATAGTTCAAGGATTGCCATCAACCGGAGGCCGCCATGCGCGAGATCCTCAGCAAAGAACCGTGGTGGGCCCGGCCGCCCAATCCCGGGCAGGATGAAAGCGAACTGGAATGGGGCTGGCTGGTGCATTACAGCGAGGGCGAGCCGCGCTTCGAATTCGTCCGTGAACGCCCGACGGACGAGCAGATCCGCAACCGTAAAAGCTGCAGAATCACTCCCTCGGAGTGAACACAATACCTGTAGGAGTGAGCCTGCTCGCGATGGCGTTCGCACATTCAATGCTTCATTGACAGACCCACCGCGATCGCGAGCAGGCTCACTCGTACAAAAGATTTACGCTGGTTTCAGGGTTCGAGGATATTTTTAAAGCCACCAAAGATCATCCGCTGGCCATCAAACCCCATCGGATTGACGTCCGGTTGCATGCGCGGATCTTCCATCATTTTGCCCATGCCGGCGTCCCGAGTGGCCTTGTCGGGCCAGATCAGCCAGCCGGATGAAACCGTCTCGCCCTCCTTGAGTTTGACCGCCATCGGAAATGACGTGACCTTGCCCTCCGGCACGTCATCGCCCCAGCGCTGCATCACATCCTGTGCACCGTATTCTTTGAACAGTTTCGCCGCGATTTCACAGTGCTTTTTGTACTGCTCACGATTGGCGGTCGGCACCGGCGCTACGAAAATATCGATGTAAGTCATGATCACTCTCCTTGCACGTTGGGTTCGATCTGCTGATTGGTCGATTGCGGCGGCTGCCATTCGACACGATTCCCCCCCAAGCCGACCGACGGTTCATCAACCCTATCCAGATTGCGCTCGACCTGCCCGGCCAGGTGCAACGTGCCGGCCATAACGCCAGTCGTCGGGCTCTGCACCAGTTTCAGCCAGGCTTTGTCGAAGGTGCTGCCCAGACTGGTGCGAATCAGCGCTTCGCTGTCGGGTCGGTCATTGGCCTGGATGATCGCGCGGATCCCCGCCACACCCACCGAGATCAGCCCTCCAGCCAGTTTCCCCGCCGCGGCCGCTACAGCACTGGCGGCCCCGCGCGGGGCCATTTCCGCTTCCATCCGCTGACTGGCGCGCTTGGCCACCGGGGCCATGCCAGCATCGGTCGAGGCAATGCCCTTGGCGCCGCCGTCAGTGTGGATCTTGTCGATCAACGCGGCATAGGCCGGCAAGGTGTTCAACGGTTCCGTGCTGATCACTTGAAACAACGAAGCATCGCGCGCTGGCGGCGGGCCCAGTGCAATGGCGGGGATTTTCTGCAAACGCCCGTTGAGCTGAGCGACAGGCACACCATGACGCTGGGCGATGAGCGGCATCTGCTGCGCCATCAACTGCGCATAGAACGCCGTCGCCTGCCCCAGAATTGCATCCGGATCGATCTCCACCGCCACCGGCGCCAGCACTCTTTCCTGATATTGCTCAAGCAGATACGCCGCCAGCCGCTTGGCTGATGCATCTTGCTCACCGCCGGCATTGATCGTGTACCAACTGACTTTCATCGACAGCCATTCCTGGGTCCAGTAGCTGCTGAACCACGGAATGAAATTTTCTTCAGTTTGCTGATAGACGCGAGTGCGCCAATGTTCCATCGAACCGCGGGCAAAGACTTTAACTTGCTCGGTGGACTGCTGCGAAGCGCTGACAATTTCCCGGTCGATCTGCTGCCAGGTGGCCGGCGAGACAAACACGGCTTGCGGCGCTGACACCGGCGCCCGCGCCGAAGTGGCGCAGCCGGCCAGCAACAACAGTGCGACGACGAGCAGCGCACGCGAGTTCACGGTGGCGGTGTCCTTGAGATGAGTGGGATGCAGATTTGAGTATAGGTGTGTCAATTGAGCCTGATGTTGGATGTACCGGCCTCATCGCTGGCAAGCCAGCTCCCACAAGGATTTCCAGCAGCCGCAGATTTTGTGATCGCCTCAGAACCTGTGGGAGCTGGCTTGCCAGCGATGAGGCCATCAGCAACACCCCAAAAACTCTAACCATCACTGCCATCGATATTCACCATCGCCACGATTGCCTTCCGCCCACCGCCCATCAAAGGCACGATTGACCCATCCGAAACACAACGAGGAGTTCACAACATGATTCACACCCACGTCACACTCTCCGTGAGTTTCCCGGTGTTCGGCAGCAACTATTACGACCAGCACGCCGTGTCGCATAAGGCTCAAGCGCTGGTGTTCAACGAAGATTTCGAAGATCTGCTGATGCCCGCCGCCACGAATCATTTCAACAATGAAGTGGTCGGCATCAACGATCAGTTCCGTTTTCTGAGCGACATTCTCGCCACCCATTTGCTGGACATCGAGGCCTCTGTGCCTGCGCGATCCAGCGTCCGGGCGAGCGCTCATTTTTAATTGCAACAGGCACAAAAAAGCCCACTGGCCGTATCGGCGCAGCGGGCTTTTTCACATCAGGATTGCGCCGTTCAGCGCTTCCAGCACTCGGCGTAACGCGAGCAGACGTTGTACTGCGCATCCATTTTGGCCATACGGTCGAGATGGCGTATGACGGTTTCGCCCATGACCTCCTTGGACGACTGGAAGTAGTACGTGATCATGCCGGTTTCCATGTCGGCCTGCACCGCATTGCCACGCTTGCCGGAAGTACCATCGACGGCAGACCATTCTTTCAAGCGCTTGTCGTCGATACTGCGCAGACGTTTGCGATACTCGTCGCTGGAACGGGTGATCGCCTCGCTGGGAATCGCGGAACCCTCAATGTTGAAGGCGTCTAGATTCTGACGGTACAGCGCCCAGTAATCGTCTGGCAGTTCAAAGCCCATTTTCGCCTTGCGCTCGCTGACCAGAGAATCGAGTTTTTCCGGCGTAAACGTCGTCGCGGCGCGCGTCTTCGCGTCGGACTTCAACACCACGAAGAGGCTGCCATTGACGATGCGGTCGATCATGACCGTCCGCTCCGGCGTATCCGGCAGCAGCACTGGCGGCTTGGGAAAGATCGGGTTGCGCCCGGCACAGGCCGCCAGCCCCTCGCGTTTCATCGGGAGCGGCGTGCGTACGTCCTTGCCATCGATGCGCTGCACGCGCTGCATCAGCGTCGAACACTGGCGGCCCTTGAGGTCGAAGGTCAGCTCATATTCTGTATCGCGCTGAGGTTTGAAGCTGAAACCCGACCCGCACACGGCATAACCGGTCTGGGTGTTGACCTTCAGGTACATTTCCTTGTCGGGCGGCAGCTTGATTTCCAGGTAGCTCTTGGCCTTTTCCGGGGGCGCCACGCTCATGCCCACCCGGCGCGCACTGTCGACGATGAACAGGTTGTTGAGCAAGCCGGTGGTCTGGCCATCGCAATGCTCTGCATCGTAATAATCCACCGACGCGTTATCGGTGCTGGCGACAAAGCGCAGCTTAGCGGCATCAGGTGCGACCGAATCCTGATAGGTTCCCAACTGGGTGCACCCCGACAGCAGCAGGCCCGACAGAACTGCACTGATAACAACGGGTATACGGCGCGACAGCAAAGCCACAGACATGATCATCCTTGGGGGAGAAGGGGAAAAAAAACGGCGATGCTACTGAATTGCCATCATTGCGTCCACTCCCCCGCGTCTGCGCGACTGTTCTACTAATGGGGCGCGCAGAACTCAGTCAATCATCATCCCGATCGCGGTAGTAGCGACGCCCGTCGCGACGATCATCGCGGTCGTCCCAGCGCCGGTCGTGGTCGTAATTGCGGCCATGATCGCGGTCGTAATGCCGGCCATGGCGGTGGTCATCATCAAAATCCGCCACACAGCCGCCGAGCAATACGGCGGCGGTCACGGTCAGCAGCATCGTTGTAGCGCGCTTCATTCAATACTTCCCTAAAACCAAGGTCTTGACGACGGAGTTGGCGACGCTGCCCGCGCCTTCAGGACGCGGTGCGCGCAGCCGCAGATACGACCGGGCAAAACGCCTTTGATTCAGTGGCCACTATCGACCGTTTGTCGCCCAGCCCGCGCTGACCGAGCGGCGGCGAAACGCCACCTATACTCCTTGCAACCAAGCACCACGCAATGGATCTGCGCCCTCAATAACAACAAGCAGAGGTGGACCATGGTCTGGCAGCAAATTTACGACCCGTTCGGCAACCCGGTGATCTCCACGCTCATGGCCGCCGTACCGGTGGTGGTGATGCTTGCGGCGCTGGCGTTCTTCCACGTCAAGGCGCATCTCGCGGCGCTGCTGGCGCTGGCGTCCGCCCTGCTGATTTCGATTTTTGCCTTCGGCATGCCGGCGAGCATGGCCGGTTCTGCGGCGTTGTTCGGTGCGGCGAATGGCTTGCTGCCAATCGGCTGGATCGTCCTCAACATCATTTTTCTGCACCGTCTGACCACCGAGAACGGCTCGTTCAAAGTGCTGCAGGATTCCCTTGCGCGGATCACCGATGACCGCCGTTTGCAGTTGTTGCTGATCGCGTTCTGCTTCGGTGCGTTTTTCGAAGGTGCGGCGGGGTTCGGCACGCCGGTAGCGGTGACCGGGGCGATTCTGATCGGGCTGGGGTTTTCGCCGTTGGCCGCGTCAGGTCTGGCGCTGATCGCCAACACCGCGCCGGTGGCATTCGGCGCACTCGGTACGCCGATCATCACGCTGGCCAAAGTTACCGGGCTGGATGAAATGGAACTGTCGATGATGGTTGGTCGGCAGTTGCCGTTTTTCTCGGTGCTAGTGCCGTTCTGGCTGATCTGGGCCTTCGCCGGGTGGCGCAAGATGCTGGAGATCTGGCCGGCGATTCTGGTGGCCGGCGTCAGCTTCGCGATCCCGCAATTTCTGGTGTCGAACTACCACGGCCCAATGTTGGTGGACGTGATCGCCGCGCTGATTTCCATGGCCTGTCTGACGCTGTTTTTGAAGGTGTGGAAACCGGCGACCATTCACACCTCAGCAGCGCTGTCAGGGCGCGTCGACAACTCCAAAGTCGAGGAAGAAAAAATCACTGCCAGCGCCGCGTTCAGCGATCAGGCGCGCCCGGCGGTGATGCGCGCGTGGATGCCGTGGATCATCCTCACCGTATTCGTTTTTGCCTGGGGCACTCAAGGCTTCAAGAATATGTTCGACACCCGGCCCGCGATTGATCCGGTCACCCAGTCGGCCAAGCTTGATCCCGCTGGCAAACCGCTGCGCGAGGCCAACCCGATTTTCGCCCCGGCGGTGACGTTCACCAGCCTGCACCTGCAAATCGAAAAAGTCCCGCCCGTGGTTGCCGCGCCGAAAGCGGAAGAAGCGGTGTACAAATTCACTTGGCTGACCGCCACCGGCAGCGGGATTCTGCTGGCAGCAATTGTCGGCGGTTTGCTGATGGGCTATTCCATCCCGCAACTGATCAAGCAGTACCTGCGCACGTTGTGGGTGGTGCGGTTTTCGTTGATCACCATTGCGGCGATGCTGGCGCTGGGGTTTCTCACGCGCTACTCGGGACTCGACGCGACCATGGGTCTGGCGTTTGCCGCGACGGGGATTTTCTACCCGATGTTCGGCACGTTGCTCGGTTGGCTGGGAGTGGCGTTGACCGGGTCGGATACCGCGTCGAACGTGTTGTTTGGTGGTTTGCAGCGGGTGACGTCGGAACAGCTCGGGATCAGTCCGATCCTGATGGCGGCGGCGAACAGCTCCGGCGGGGTGATGGGCAAAATGGTCGATGCGCAATCGATCGTGGTCGCCTCCACCGCGACCCGTTGGTACGGGCATGAAGGCGAGATTCTGCGCTATGTGTTCTTCCACTCGATTGTGTTGGCAATTCTTGTCGGCGGGCTGGTGACGTTGCAGGCGTATGTGGCGCCATTTACCTCGATGGTGGTGGGCGGGCATTAGTCCGGCCGAACACATTTCAAATGTGGGAGCGAGCCTGCTCGCGAAAGCGGCCGGTCAGGCAATGAAGATTTTGGCTGGGCCGACCTCTTCGCGAGCAGGCTCGCTCCCACAGGGATGTATGTAAGGCAGAAGATTGATGAGCTGTGCGCATAACTCTATAGCGCAAATCCGACAAAACCTTTTCCTCTTTCCGGCAGTCACTCCTTAACGAGACCGGCGATGACGCTGGCTGCCTGCTTGGGCCATTCACGACCCTGCTGCCCTGATGAAGAGAGAAAAGGAATCGAACCATGACGATTTCCCGACGCGGATTTCTGATCCTCGGCGCCGTGACCGCCACTGCCTTCGCGATGCCGCCGTTTATCAGCCTCAAGGCCTATGCGGCCAACCTGGAGCAACCGGCCATGAGCAAAGTGACGATCAACGTCAACGGCAAGCCGCGTGCGCTTGACGTCGACACCCGCACGACCCTGCTCGATGCCTTGCGCGAGCACCTGCACCTGAGCGGCACCAAAAAAGGCTGCGACCACGGCCAGTGCGGCGCCTGCACGGTGATCGCCGATGGTCGACGCATCAACTCTTGCCTGACCCTGGCGGTAATGCACGAAGGCAGCGAGATCACCACCATCGAAGGCCTCGGCATGCCGGACAATCTGCACCCGATGCAGGCCGCATTCATCAAGCACGACGGCTATCAGTGCGGCTATTGCACACCGGGGCAGATTTGCTCGGCGGTGTCAGTGATCAAGGAAATCCGCGACGGTATCCCCAGCCACGTCAGTGAGAGCCTCACCGAGGCGCCGCAGTTGATCGCCAGAGAGTTTCAGGAGCGCATGAGCGGCAATATCTGCCGCTGCGGTGCCTACTCGAACATCATAGAAGCCATTACCGAAGTCGCGGAGGTACCGGCATGAGACCGTTCAATTACAGCCGCGCCGACTCCCCCGCCGCTGCCGCTGCGCAAGCCGCACAGGTCGAAGGCGCACGCTTCATCGCTGGCGGCACCAACCTGCTGGACTTGATGAAACTCGACATCGAAACCCCGCTGCACCTGATCGACGTCAACCACCTCGGCCTGGATCAGATCGAAGCCACGCCCGAGGGCGGCTTGCGCATCGGCGCGCTGGTGCGCAACACCGATCTGGCGGCCGATATGCGCGTGCGGAAAGACTACGCCCTGCTCTCGCGCGCCTTGCTCGCCGGGGCTTCCGGACAGTTGCGCAACATGGCGAGCACCGCCGGCAACCTGCTGCAACGCACGCGCTGCCCGTATTTCTACGACACCCATCAAGCCTGCAACAAACGCAATCCCGGCAGCGGTTGCGCGGCGATTGGCGGGGTCAGTCGGCAACTCGGCATCATCGGCGTCAGCGACGCGTGCATCGCCACGCACCCGAGTGACATGGCAATTGCCATGCGTGCCCTCGATGCGCAGATTGACACGGTGAAACCCGACGGCAGCACCCGCAGCATCGCCATGGCCGACTTTCACCAGTTGCCCGGTACCACGCCGAACATCGAAACCAGCCTGACGCCCGGCGAGTTCATCACCTCGGTGACACTGCCCGCGCCCGTCGGCGGCACCCACATTTATCACAAGGTGCGTGATCGTTCGTCCTACGCATTCGCGCTGGTCTCGGTCGGCCTGATCCTGCAAAAAGACGGCAGCGGCCGCGTTGCGGTCGGCGGTATCGCGCCGAAACCGTGGCGGGTTGAAGCGGCCGAAGCGCTGCTGCCAAAAGGCGCCAAAGCCGTCAGCGAACGCCTGCTCGACGGCGCCACGCCGACCCACGACAACCAGTTCAAACTGACCCTGGTCGAGCGCACGCTCGGCTCGGTGTTGGCGCAAGCGAGGGATGAAGCATGAAATTCGACACGCCCGCCACCACCAACCCAATCGACCAGTTGAAGGTCATCGGCCAACCCACCGAGCGCATCGAAGGGCCGTTGAAAACCTGCGGCCAGGCCACGTATGCCTACGAGCAGCATGAAGCGGCCGCCAATCAGGCCTACGGTGTCATGGTCGATGCGGCCATCGCCAAAGGGCGGATCAAAGCCATTCATCTGGACGCGGCGAAAGCCGCGCCGGGCGTGCTGGCGATTGTCACCGCCGCGAATGCCGGCAAGCTCGACAAGGGTCAATACAACGCCGCCCACCTGCTCGCCGGTCCCGAAGTGCAGCATTATCAGCAAGCCGTCGCGCTGGTCGTCGCTGAGACCTTCGAACAGGCCCGCGCCGCCGCGCAACGGGTCAAGGTCGATTATGAAACCACCGAAGGCAAATTCGATCTGGCCAGCGTGAAAGACTTGGGCGTCGAGCCGAAAGACGAGTTGCCCGACGTCAATCATGGTGACTTCGACAAGGCCTTTGCCGCCGCGCCAGTGCAGTTCGATCAGACTTACACCACCCCGGACCAGTCCCACGCGATGATGGAACCCCACGCGACATTGGCAGCGTGGAAAGGCGATCAACTGACGTTGTGGACCTCCAATCAGATGGTCGCGTGGAGTGTCGGCGACATTGCGAAAACCCTCGGCCTACCGAAGGAAAAAGTTCGTTTGGTCTCGCCGTATATCGGTGGCGGTTTCGGCGGCAAGCTGTTCATCCGCGCCGACGCGATTCTTGCCGCCCTCGGTGCGCGCATGGCTGGCCGACCGGTGAAGGTGGCCCTCGCCCGCCCGCAGATGGCCAACAACACCACGCACCGTCCGGCGACAATTCAGCGCATCCGCATGGGCGCCACGGCGGACGGCAAGCTCACCGCCATCGCTCACGAAGGCTGGTCGGGCAACCTCGCCGACGGCAAGGTCGAACTCGCCGCACAACCGAGCCAGTTGCTGTACGCCGCTGAAAACCGTCGCGTGAGCATGCGCCTCGCGCCGCTCGATTTGCCCGAAGGCAACGCCATGCGTGCGCCGGGTGAAGCACCGGGGTTGATGGTGCTGGAAATCGCCATGGACGAGATGGCCGAGCAACTGAAGATGGACCCGGTGCAATTCCGCATTCTCAACGATACGCAGGTCGATCCGGTGAAGACCGAACGGCCGTTTTCCCAGCGGCAATTGATCAAGTGCCTGCAGACCGGGGCCGAGAAATTTGGCTGGGATCAGCGCAAGGCTCAACCGGGCAGCCGTCGTGAAGGTCGCTGGCTGATCGGCATGGGCGTGGCGGCGGCGTTTCGCAACAACCTGCTGGTCAAGTCCGGCGCCCGCGTTCATTTGGAGCGTGACGGCAAGATTGTTGTGGAAACCGACATGACCGATATCGGCACCGGCAGCTATACGATCATCGCGCAGACTGCCGCCGAGATGATGGGCGTTGGCCTCGACGCGGTGGTGGTGCGGCTGGGTGACTCGAACTTCCCCGTGTCGGCCGGCTCCGGCGGCCAGTTCGGCGGTAACTGCTCGACCTCCGGGGTCTATGCCGCGTGCGTAAAACTGCGCGAAGCAGTGGCGAGCAAACTGGGGCTGGCGGCGGACCAGGCCAAATTCATCGACGGTCAGGTGCGCGTCGGCAGCAAGAGCGTGCCATTGCGCAACGCGGCTGAAGGCGGCGCGCTGGTCGGCGAGGACAGCATCGAGTTCGGTGATCTGGCCGAGAAGTATCAGCAGTCGACCTTCGGCGCACATTTCGTCGAAGTCGCCGTCGACGCGGCCACCGGTGAAGTACGCGTGCGGCGCATGTTGGCGGTGTGTGCAGCAGGGCGGATTCTCAATCCGACATCGGCGCGCAGTCAGGTGATTGGTGCGATGACCATGGGCGTCGGTGCAGCGTTGATGGAAGAGTTGGCGGTGGACAAGAAACTTGGTTTTTTTGTCAACCATGACCTGGCCGGGTATGAAGTGCCGGTGCATGCCGACATTCCGCATCAGGAGGTGATTTTCCTCGATGAGACCGATCCGCTGTCTTCGCCGATGAAGGCCAAGGGTGTCGGTGAGTTGGGGATTTGCGGGGTCAGTGCGGCGGTGGCGAATGCTATTTACAATGCTACGGGGGCTAGGGTGCGGGAGTATCCAATCACCCTCGATAAAATCCTCTCTTCACTGCCGGAGATGATCTAAACGCCTGAAAAGAGCCCCTCACCCTAGCCCTCTCCCTGTATGTACCGGAGACATGGTGGACAGGTGTTCGGAGACATGGTGGACACATTTTAATAGACACATTGCTCATCGCGAAGGAGATGGCCTGTGTCCTGGGAAGAGGTGTCCACCGTGCAGCTTCGTA
>Ga0209070_100100_pt1 | contig 122247 bp, 97 predicted proteins | sample SynthPrep_5_END__FD_187205 | JGI IMG/M metagenome (GOLD analysis project Ga0209070, IMG submission 187205) | Synthetic microbial communities from Ohio, USA - SynthPrep_5_END_DS10_MetaG (SPAdes) (version 2) | ecosystem: Engineered > Bioreactor > Aerobic > Activated sludge | place: USA: Ohio... | reverse complement strand
GCGCCACGCTGCAACACTGGGGGCAGAAGATGCGTTAGAGCATGCCTTAAGATTACAACTACGCATGCAAGGCAAACTAGCTACCGCACAGTGGTTGGATACTGAGAAACACAAGCTACCAAAGCTGTACAGTGCGCCTTTATTGGCCGAACTGGGGTTTTGGTCATCGACAACAGTGCCGCACGACCACGGCTGGCACAGCGACACCGGTTGCGCGCTAACACTACAGCCGGTAATTAGTCAGGCGCAAGGTGAACGTACCTGGCAAAAACTGCAGCAAGCCTGGCAGCAAGATCCGCAATTAGTGCAGTTACCGGTATGCTTTAAACCTCTATTACGGCTAAATAGCATTGAGCTCAATTGCACCGAGCAAAGTGGGCAGAGAATTAGCTGTGACTATCAATCTTTAACCCCGCATGTACTCAGTGGCGAATTTCAGCAATTATTGGTGATAGCCGGGCGCGGCATCGCCAGTTATAACAATGGTATTGTGCAACTGCCTGATGATGCCAGTCTGGCGTTATTACGTCATGAGTTTATGCATATTGCAGGCTTTCTGGACGAGTATTTATTAGCGCCGGTTACGGCCCGAGCGGTTTGCCAGGCAGGGCGTATTGCGCCTAATTTGCTGGTAGGTAACGATGCGAGTACCGTTGCACGCTATATACAGCGCTATGGTGTTGCCGCGGCTGACTTGCAACTTACCGTAGTAGACAGCTGCAATGCCGTTGGCATGCAAGCGTATCGGCCGATAGCAGCGGTTAACCCGATGCGGCATTTTGAAGCCGAGCTACCGGCATTTTATTGGCAATTGTTACAACAAGCGCTAAATCAACCACAGCGCTTAATGCCCGTGCAGTATTATTTCGCCTATTTAGCGCGGCAAGATCAAGCCTGGCAAGATTGGCAGCGCTTAATGCAAGGCGCTGCAGCTTTTGGTTATCCTGCGGCTATCGCCGCTTTGGCTGTGGAAGTCGGTGGCTAATCGCGGTTACTCGATATTGATGAGCTCAGCTAACTCGCGGTTAAGCAGTTCCGGCTCGCCCAGGTTTAGCTCTAGTAAGCGACGTAAATGGCTAATACTGTCAAGATCAATCTTCTCACAATATAAACCAAGATGATCGTCATGCTGATGCGCGATACTAACCTGCATGCTGATCTGTTCTACCGAATCACTTAATTGTAAGCGTAAGCACAGCATCGCTGGAGCTGCTGGTAAGGTATCAACGGGTTTTTTAACTAGCGCACCTCTAAGCGATAGATCCAGTACCTCTGTTGGGTAGACCTGGCCGTTGGCTTCCAATTGTGCCTGGCTAAAAAAACGCACCCGCTTAAAGTGTCTTTGTTCCATAATCCCTCCGTTAATAACGCCTAAGCTTAGCAAGCCTTCTACGCTTGCGATATAGCGATAGGAAAAATGAGTACAAATTTAGGGGAGATAATACTTTGTTCTCTCTTACTTAGAATCTATTCAGGTGGTGCGTTCTGCGTTTCCTGAGCAAAAACACACCGCATCTAATAATAAACTTTGCTACTAAAGGCACGCTAAAATCCTTTATTTGGAACTGGTTACAGTGGCGGGCTGTCATTTTATCCTAAGTGATTTGCTGCCAGTATTCAGCACTAAGCGATATTATATGGCGAGTTGTTAGTCTTTTCTGGTGTTGAATCTTGTTTTTTATTTATGTCAAATCTTTGTTTTTAATTGAATTTAAATTTTTTATGGTTTTATAAATTAAAATAATTCACCAGATGGTTGTGTAAAATTATCCTATGTACTACATTGTTCTTGCCTTGGGGATTTTAAACTTAAATGTAACCGGTTACTTTTGTTTCCGTTGTTACATCAAATAAAAATTAAGCGGGTATTTTGCTGCGTATGCTGTACTACTTTGTCCTAACGAGAGAGAGGGCAGCGGTATTGTCTATGCAACTAGATCCCGTCAGGTCAATAGGATTTAGATTATGAACAATAGTCACTACCCGTTTAAGCGCTCAGCTCTGGCGTTTAGTATTAGCTCTGTCTTAGCATTGAGTGCTGGTAATGCTCAGGCTCAACAAGGTGTAAATACGCAAAACGACGCGGAAGAGACACAGATCGAGGTTATTATGGTGCGGGGTGTAAAAGGCTCGCAAGTTGCTTCGATGAATAACAAACGTAACGCTGACCAAGTTGTGGACTCCATCGTTGCCGAAGATATTGGTAAGTTGCCAGACACCACTATTGCTGACTCACTGCAACGTATCAATGGTGTACAAATACGCCGTTCAGCCGGTGAAGGTGCAACGGTCAATGTACGTGGCATGCCGCAGGTTGCAACTTTACTAAATGGCGAGCAATTTCTAAGTGCTGGTTCGATTACCACAGCACAACCTGATTTTACGGATATTCCCGCGTCACTGATTTCCGGTGTAGACGTTTTAAAATCACCCACTGCCAGCACGCTGGCAGGCGGGATTTCGGGAACGATTAACTTAAAAAGTCACCGGCCTTTCGATTTAAAAGAAGGCTTAACCTTAGTTGGCGCTTTAGAAGGTAACTACGGTTCTTATACCAAAAAGGTTGACGATAAAACCAGTCTCTTTGCAGGCTACAACGCCGATAAATGGGGCGTAGTTTTTTCTGCTACGCACTCTAATGCCAATTTAGCTAATTATCGCAATGGTGCGCAGAATGATGGTTGGTGGGGTTTAGCCGGAGAAAGTTGGGCCTGGCCGCAGGGAGAGGCCGATGTGAATGGCGATGGTGATACGACAGATACTTTCTTCAGTTTCCAAAGCCACAGTGCAATGAACCGTTTTGTTGAACGTGAACGTTTAGGTTTGACCTCATCTTTTCAGTATGAGTTAACTTCTGCTTTAACACTGACGGCCGATGTGTTTTATACCAGTATGGATCAATTTGACCGCGCCTCGGGTATTGTTGCACATAATGCCTGGCAAAACTGGGGCTGGTTTAAACCTAGGGAGGCAACTGAAGTGGCGCCCGGTTTTTATGCAGTGGAACATATTGATCTGGAAGCCCGTGGTTTAAATACTTATTCCCGCAGTGAAGTAGACCGCCGTGAATCAGTAAACATCAATTTGCAGTTAGATTATGACAATGGCGACAAATTTAAAGGTTCAGTACGCTATTTATATGGTAAAGCTACCGCTGAACGTACTAAAAACTTTGCAGATTCATATCTTAACGATGGTTTGTCGCAAGTTGGTGCCAGTGCCGACTTTGGTAATGGCCAGGTAGCAGTAAATCCGGGTGGTATCAGAGGGTTACCTATTACTCAGGCGGATGGTCAGCCTTTATTGGGTAGTGATGGTTTACCACTATACTATTATATCCCGGTGTCAATTGATTACCGTGGCCAACATCCTAACTGGGATATTGGCGTTGATACCGGCAATATGGCCAATTACGGTCTGGTATCTACCTATTCTGAGAACAACTCAGATGATGAAGCCAACCTGGATATTTTTAGAGCGGATGGTAGTTATGCGTTTGATTTAGCAAACTTAACCTCTGTAGATTTTGGTGTGCGTTATGCCAAGCGCAATGTCAGCCGCTTTGCGTACGATTTAGTCTCACCTTTTACGTCAGCTGAAGGTAAGACAGTATATGCAAAATGGAAAGATCCGGCGTCTACTTTGCCTGATACTGGTTTATCGATTGCCGCTTTACAGCCTTTTGCAGGGTTACCGTCTGGCTGGGTAAAGCAAATCAGTGATTTTGGCCCTGTTACGGGCTTACCTGCAGCGGGTTTGTATTTTATTGATCCTAAAGTGATGGATGATGCTTTGGGCTTTCATAACGCCTTATATGCTGGCAATGTCAGGCAAAAGAATCCGGCAGATTCCTATGAAATTGAAGAGAAAACCAGCACGGTTTATACCCAGGCCAACTTTGAAGGTGAAGTGAACGGTTTGCATATTCCGTTCCGTGGTAACCTGGGGGTACAGCTGATTAAAACTGAGCTGAATGTCGCCCAAAACATTCTGGGTGCTACTTCAGTTGTTATTGTAAACGGCGTGGAGTATGAGGGAATTTCCGGGACACCGTTATCTGACGCCGGTGATGTGATTACTGACCGTGATTACACCGATGTCCTACCGTCCTTTAATATTGCTTTCGATTTAACTGATGAGCTGAAATTACGTGCGGCCTACGCCAAAACTATGACTGCTTTAAATACCGATGACCTGGGTTTAGGCTTATCGGTTACCCGCACCATAGATCCCAATAATTCTAACCTGTTTTTAGCACAGCAAGCGCAATCTAACGGTAACCCGATGATGGCTCCCTGGCGTTCAGACAACTTTGACATCAGCCTGGAGTGGTATTTTAACGCCAGCGGTTTGCTCAGCCTGGGATTGTTTCGGATGGATATCGATTCCTTTATTGAAACGGGTACTGTGCTGCGTTCTGATATTCCCGATTCAGATGGAGTCGTGCGTAATACTGCCGTGCCCACGCAAACCAAACAGAATGGCCCGGGTGGAACTATTGACGGTATCGAGTTCGGTTACCAGCAGGCTTTTGATTTTCTGCCGGGTGCCTGGAATGGCTTTGGGGTAACCTTTAATTACACTTATGCGCCGAGCGAGAGCGCCAGTAAAGATTATTATGGCAAAACACTACCTATTTCGGACAACTCAGAACATTCTGCCAATACCATTATCTGGTATGAAAAAGACGGTTTTCAGGCGCGTATTGCCCACAACTATCGCAGTAAACGTTTGCAGTATCCGGTAAACGTTTGGGGGCAAGCCGACTTTGGTTTTTGGCAAAAAGCCACGGCTTATGTCGATGCGTCTGTCAGTTACGATATTACCGATAACGTGACGGTTTTTGCACAGGGCACCAATTTAACCAAAGAATATGAAGAAAGTTATCTGCAATGGGAAAGCCTGAAAATAAACCAAAATATTTATGAGCGTCGCTATACCGTTGGAGTAAGGGCGCGCTTTTAAATAAATGCATGCCGGATCTGGTGTTAAATACGGGTCTGGCTTGTTTTTCACGTTAGTTGAATGTTTAAAACTCCTTGAATTAGCAGATAAAAAAAGAGCACACTGATGTCTAAATTACTACATTGTTGTTTGATCCTTATGATGCTGATAACCCCGAGCCTACAGGCTTCCGAACTCACCTTGCCAGCACTTTTTGCTGATCATATGGTGTTGCAGCGTGACCAAAAACTGAAAATATGGGGCCAGGCCAGCCCCGGCGAAAGTGTGGAAGTAAAACTGGCACAGCATAAAACCAGCGTTACCGCCGATGCCAAAGGGGCATGGCTGGCAACATTGCCCGCCCAAGCTGCCGGCGGGCCCTATGTGCTGACAGTAAGTAGCAAAACACAGCAACAGCACTTTAATGATGTTTGGTTGGGGGATGTTTGGGTGGCGTCAGGCCAGTCTAATATGGAATGGAAACTGGGGGCACAAACTGAAAACTGGCAACAGGAAGTGAAAGACAGCCAGTTGCCCCAGATCCGCTTTTATACAGTACCTAAAACCTTATCTGCGTTGCCAGAACAGCCGGTACCTAAGGCGCAATGGGTTCAGGCTTCGCCTGACACTGTGGCGGATTTTTCTGCTATTGGCTGGTTTTTTGCGAAGCAAAATCATCTGCAAAAACAGGTTGCCGTTGGGGTGATTGATGCGACCTGGGGCGGCACTGTAGCAGAAGCCTGGACGCCGGCAGAGGCTTTGCAAAGCGTACCAGGCTATGAAAACGAGGCTGCTGATATGTTGGCACAGCCAGAGATCTGGCAGCAGCGGATTGAAGAGAATAAACAAAAAGACTTGCTGAAATGGCAGTTAATTAACAGCAATGCTGGTGTTGAGCAACTGCAACTGCCAGAACCGGCTACGGACGATGCGCATTGGCCAGAAGTCAGTTTACCTAACAGTAAGCCGCTAAGTGACATAGTTTGGCTGCGTAAAACCATTCAACTGGAAGCGGCACCAAAACAGGCCTCATTGTTTTTTGGTGATATTAATCAAATCGGCCGAGTTTTCGTTAATGGTCAGCAGGTAGCAGAAGAGAGTTGGGCTGATAGCACAACAGAAATTACCCTGCCAGAGGGGTTGTTAACCCCGGGCAATAACCTGATTGCTTTGCGGGTTATAAACAGTTGGGATAATAAAGTTACTGTTGGCCGTACCGGTCAGCTTTGGTTAAAAGCGGATAGCAAACAATATAATCTGGAAGGAAACTGGCGTTACAACAATGCTGTTGAGCCGAAACTGCCAGAGGTAAAGTTTCTTAACTGGAAACCCGGGGTATTGTTTAATGGCATGATTAAACCACTAATGCCCTATGCGGTGAAAGGCGTGATCTGGTATCAGGGCGAAAGCAACGGTGATAAACCTGCCTACTACCATCAACTGTTCAGCACCTTAATTCAGAGCTGGCGTGAACATTGGCAACAACCGCTGCCATTTTTATATGTGCAACTTGCAAGCTATATGCAACCTCAGGCGCAACCGGTTGCCAGTAACTGGGCTGAATTACGCGAAGCTCAGACACAGACCTTAGCCTTGCCGCAAACGGCGATGGCTGTGATCACTGATCTGGGTGATATTGAAGATGTGCATCCACGCCGGAAAAAGCCGGTAGCAGAGCGGTTATGGCTGGCCGCCAGGGCAGTTGTTTATGGCGAGCAACTGCTGTATTCCGGTCCGGTATTTAAAACGATGCAAACTGAAGGCGCAGTATTGCGATTGAGCTTTGAGCATGTCGGTACCGGTTTGTCAGTAAAGGGAGAGCAGTTGCTGGGATTTGCCGTGGCCGGTGCCGATGGAAACTATAAGAATGCGCAAGCGAAATTGGACGGCAATCAGGTGTTGGTTTGGAGTGATAAAGTACCGCAGCCGGTAGCGGTGCGTTTTGCCTGGGCCGATTATACCTATGCCAATTTATATAACAGCGCTGATTTACCTGCAGTACCATTTCGTGCTGGCGAGACGCTGAACAGGCTATTACGCAAGGAGAAGTAGTATGAAAAGTTACAAAGTGATACTGGGAGTACTGTTCGCACTAGCTTTGGTGAGCTGTGGCGAGGCGCCTGAGAAACAGCAACAACTTACCCAGCAAACGCCATCCTCTGCTTTTGTGCAAGTACAAGGCAAGCAATTTCAACTGGCGGGTAAGCCATATTATTTTGTAGGTACCAATTTTTGGTATGGCGCTTATTTAGGGGCAGCAGGCGAAAAGGGCGATAGAGCGCGCTTAATTAAAGAGTTAGATCAGCTAAAAGCGGCAGGTATTACTAACTTAAGGATTCTGGCAGCATCTGAGGCCAGTGAGCTGGTGATGTCATTAAAGCCCGCAATACAAACCGCGCCTGGTCAGATTGATGAAGAGCTGTGGCAAGGGTTAGATTTTCTGCTGGCTGAAATGGCCAAACGTGAGATGAAAGCAGTACTTTTCCTGAACAATTTCTGGCAGTGGTCTGGCGGTATGTCGCAGTATGTTGCCTGGCATACTGGTGAACCGGTGTTAGATCCTGATCTAACCAACGATTGGAATGCTTTTATGCAAAATTCCGCTCGATTTTATCATTTTGCCGAGTCGCAGCAACTGTACCGCAGCCTGATCGAAAAACTGATTGGTCGCACCAATACGGTTAATGGCGTGGCATACAACGCCGATCCTACTATTATGAGCTGGCAACTGGCGAATGAACCAAGGCCGGGGAGTGGTGAAGCCGGCGCAGAAAATGCGCAAATCTTTGTGCAATGGGTTAATGACACGGCCCAGTTTATTAAAGCACTGGCACCCCTGCAGCTAGTGTCCACGGGGAATGAAGGTAGCCGGGGTACCCTGGATGATATGGACTTATTTATTAAAGCGCATCAGTCACCTTATGTTGATTATCTTACCTTTCATCTTTGGCCAAAAAACTGGCAATGGTTTGATATTACTCAGCCAGAACAAACTTATGACTCAGGTTTGGCCACGGCAAAAACTTATATTGAGCAGCATATTGCCGTGGCTGATCAATTAAACAAGCCGTTGGTGATGGAAGAGTTTGGCGTAGAAAGAGATGGTGCTGATTACCGGCCGACAGCCACGACCGTTTGGCGCGATAAATTCTTTACCGCATTTTTTCAGGTAATTGAGCAGGAAGCGAAAGCCGGCCGGGCTATAGCGGGTTCTAACTTTTGGACCTGGAGCGGGGTGGGGCGTACTGAAAGAGCCGATTTTATCTGGCAACCCGGTGATGATTATCTGGGCGATCCGCCACAGGAGCCGCAAGGCTTAAACTCGGTGTTTGAACAAGACCAGAGTACCATCCGTATACTGCAGGAACATGCCAGGGTGATGAACGCCTTATAAGGTGTTGAAGCCGCTATAAAACGCAGGGCAGGCGCCCTGCGTTTTTGCATTAGTGCAAGATCAGGCCAGAAAGGGTTGTAATGCCGAGCTTATTTCAGTGATTTTTGCCGCCAGTAAGGCTGTGTCGGCGCGTGTTTCTACGTTCAGTCGTAGCAAAGGCTCTGTATTGGACATACGCAGGTTAAAGCGCCAATCGGTAAAATCCAACCCTAAACCGTCCAGTAAGTTTATCTTCAGCGCATCCTGCTGATACCGCGCTGCGATAGCGCCTATGGCGGCATTGGCATCTGTGACAGTGAAATTTAGCTCATCACTACAGGGAAATTGTTGCTGCAGTTGTTGTACCAAGGCAGATAACGGTTGGTTTGTTGCGGATAACAAGGCGAGGATTAGTAACCAGGGTATAGTGCCGTTGTCGCAATAGGCGAAATCACGAAAATAATGATGGGCACTTATTTCACCGCCATAGAGTGCATCTGCAGCGCGCATTTTTTCTTTAATATAGGCATGACCGGTTTTACTGATCACTGGTACCCCACCTGCGGCTATTACTGTATGCTGCGTTGCCCAGTATAGTCTGGGATCATAAATGATTTTTTCGCCCGGATTTTTTAGTAATAATGCTTTAGCTAATAAGCTAACCACATAATAGCCATCGATAAACTGCCCTTGCTCATCAAAAAAGAAACAACGATCAAAATCACCATCCCAGGCCACCCCTAAATCGGCATTATGTGCTTTGATCGCGGCGCTGGTACTAATGCGGTTTTCTACTAGCAGCGGATTAGGGACGCCCTGTGGGAAGCTGCCGTCAGGTTCAAACTGTAGCGGAATAATGTTTATTGGCAGTAACGGCGCCAGCGCCTTTACCACGATACCAGCGCCGCCATTGCCTGGGTTCATTACCACCTTAAGTGGTTTGATGGCTCGCACATCCAGATAAGTCAGTAGATGTTCGACATAGGCGGGCAAAGTATTATGTTGCCAGTAGTTGCCGATTTTAACGGGAGGAGGGAACGCTGCGCTTGCCACTAAGTTCCTGATGGCGTTTAAACCCGTATCGGCGCTGATTGGGGTAGAGCCCTTACCCACAAACTTCATACCATTATAGTTGGCTGGATTATGGCTGGCGGTGATACAAATCCCGGCATCTGCTTCCAAGTGAAAGACGGAGAAATAGACTTGCTCCGTGCCACATAAACCGATATCAATCACATCTGCACCGCCGTCCCGCAGCCCTTGTACTAATGCAGCACTTAATGCCGGACTGGATAAACGAATATCATGACCGACTACCACTGTCTTGGCTGATAGTTCAAGGCATACTGCCCGGCCTATGCGCCAGGCCAGCTCGTCGTTAAGCTGGGTAGGGACTATGCCGCGAATATCGTAGGTTTTAAAACAATCAACAGACCACATCATAGTTTTCCTTGTGCTGGGTTTATCTCCAACTGACATTCGTATCTTGAAGTCTCTTGGGTGTATACCCTGGCTTCTAAGCCTGCAACCATTAGATGATAAAGTGTGCTGGCAGGGGCATCCGCCACACATACTTGATTATAAGCATCGAGTTGATCAATATATAAACCGGTTACATTTGAGGTTAAATAAAAGCGAAACAGTAAATCTATAGCCAAAGCGGCGGTTTGTTCGGCGTTAATTCTATCTTGCAAAACTGTGCTGGCTTTTGCCTGCGCCAGGCTGGCTTTGATAAGTTCAGTTAAAGGCCAGAGTCTTTTCGTAGCTTTTACCGGCTCACCATTAGCCAAAACCTCGTCATAAACCAGCCCTGTTGCCGCTTCAATACCCAGTTTCAGACCGTTCCGATACAAGACGTCGCAGTAATGATTAACCGGGGTATCGGTTAGCTGCTGATACCAGCGCAACAACCACACCCATTCAAACATATGACCAGGTTCAATTAGTAAGCCTTGTTTACCGGGGAGTGGCTGCCAGTTGTCGGTAAAGTATTCTAGTAACACCCCTTGCTCAGCGCGGAAGAAAACTGTCTCAAACAAGGTGTATATTTGACCGGCTTTTGCCAGCCATTTGCCATCTTTGGTGGCTTGATACAAGGCTAAAAAGGCTTCAAATAAATGCATATGCGGATTTTGCCGCCGATAAGGACTGCTATAGTCGCCTTCCATCCAGCCTCCGGGGGCAGCATGAAACTGCTGTTCTATCTGTTTTAGTAATTTATTGGCTTGATCCAAAGCCTGCAGATCAGAAAAACTTTGATAACGATGGGCACATGATAGAAGAAAAAATGCAAAGTCGTAGGCATCCAGTTTTCTATCTAATTGCTTGCCAGAGGCCGTTAAGCTATGCACATAACCGGCGTCAGCGCTTTCTTTTTTGGCGTGTTGATTTAAAAAATGTTGTATGCCTGCAACTGTTGCTAAGGCATCAGGTAACCACCCTTGCTGATAGGCGGCAGCAAAAACAAATACTTGCCTGGCCTGCACTCTGCTGCGAAAGATGGCGCTAAGATCGGGTTGGTGATCGGCGTTGAATTTTTCGTAGGCCGCACCTGTCTGTGGGTTGATACCTTGCAGACTCCAGAACGGCAGCGCCGAGTGTTGCAACCAAGCGCTGAGCTTCTGGCTTTGAGCCGGTAATGACAACATAGAAGTACACCTGATACAGGATGCCAGCACAATATTTTTAAGTTAGCTTGGGGATAACCTGCCAATACTGTGCTGGCAAAACGAATAGTTGCGCAAAATGTAACTGGTTACATTTGGTTTTGCAAATCGTTTTTACATAAACTGTATATCGGTTTGCTGTTGAATTAATCTTTGCTGGCCACTTGCGCTGTGCTTTGACGGATCACAAATTCATAAGGCAGTACAAATTCGGTGTTGCCTTCATGGCAGCCGTCTAGCAACTGGAACAGTAATTCTGCTGCTTTCTCACCAATTTTTTCAGCAGGTTGGGCTATCGTGGTTAAAGCCGAATCACAGTATTTAGCAAATTCCAGATCGTCAAAACCGGTAACCGAGATCTGTTCAGGGATCTTGAAGCCTTTGTTTTTTAACCCCTTAATGGCACCAATCGCCATTTCATCATTCATGCAAAATAGTGCAGTAGGCGGGTTCTGCATGCGGCTGAAATGCTCCGAAGCGTTCAAGCCAGACCAGAAAGTAAAGTCACCTTCCGCCAGCAGCGCAGCATCAAAATCTATGCCTGCCTCGGATAATGCTAATTTATACCCTTTTAGTCGTTCTATGGCGTGCGGATTGTCTTTTAAGCCCGAAATAATGCCAATGCGTTTGTGTCCAAGCGATATCAGGTATTTAACCACCTCTTTGGCTGCCGCAATATTATCAATACGTACCGAAGGATAAGGGGTGTTTTCACAGCCGCTGGCGTTAACGGCAGTGACGTGGGCTTTAGGCAATAAACTGTTATTGGGCCGGTATGGCCTTAATTGAATTAAGCCATCAGCCTGGCGGGTTTCGACCAGGTGTACAAACTCCTGTTCACGTTTTAATGAGTCGCGAGTGTCACCTAATAGCACATTAAAGCCATGTTTTTGCGCAACATTTTCGATACCACTTATGACAGTAGAGAAAAATAGGTTGGCTATATTGGGTACCAGTACCACGATGCTGTTGGCTTTGTTATGGCGGAACTTTTGTGACAGCATATTCGGCCTGTACTGCAACTTTTCGATAGCAGCCTGAACCCGTTTTAAGCTTTCAGGTGATACTTTTTCTGGTGTGCTCAACGCGCGTGAAACAGTTGCAATAGATAAACCAGCCTGTTTGGATACATCACGGATAGTAGACATTAAGACAAACCTTTATAACGGCGCTGATAGCGTTTTTCAGCATGGCAATTTTATATTATACACAAAGCGTTATAGCTAATTGCAGAAATAAACACAAATATCAGCTTGCCAATTAAGCATAAAAAGGTAAACTTAAATTTATTCAGTAACCGGTTACATTTGCTGTTAGGAATAACGGCTGCTGGTAATAACCGCTGCTGGCAATAACGATAATTAGAAACAGGCCTGTGTTGCTAAGTAATAGCTGCCAGGTTCAGACAAGTTAACAGAGAAGAACAACAAATGAATTTAGCATCGATAGATATTGCCATCGTGCTGGCCTATATCGCTTTGTCGCTCTGGATTGGTTTTTGGATTGCCAATAAAGCGAATAAGGATATGAAAAGTTATTTCCTCGGCGGTAATAAATTGCCCTGGTACTATCTGGGGCTGTCAAATGCCTCTGGCATGTTTGATATCAGTGGCACCATGTGGATGGTGTATCTGCTGTTTATTTACGGTTTAAAAAGCGTCTTTATTCCCTGGCTGTGGCCTGCTTTTAATCAAATCTTTCTGATGGTGTTTTTATCCATTTGGCTACGTCGTTCTGGTGTAATGACCGGTGCAGAGTGGATCACTTTTCGTTTTGGCAACAGCCGTGGCGCACAGTGGAGCCATTTGATTGTGGTGCTGTTTGCCTTGTTAAGTGTGATTGGTTTTCTGGCGTATGGCTTTATTGGTATAGGTAAATTTGCGGCTGCTTTTTTGCCTTGGCAGTTATCGGCCAATAGCCATTACAACGAAGTGCTGTATGGCCTAATCATTATCCTAATCACCACCGCTTATGTGGTTAAGGGCGGGATGTTCGGGGTGGTGATCACCGAAGTCGTGCAATTCGTTATTATGACCATCGCCTGTATTGCTATTGGCGTGATAGCCATGATGAAAGTATCGCCTGATATGTTAGCCGCAGCGGTACCTGAGGGCTGGCATAGCCTGGCCTTTGGCTGGACTCTGGATTTAGATTGGTCTGCCTTATTAGCTTCTGCCAATCAAAAAATAATTGATGATGGTTGGTCGTTGTTTTCAGTCTTTTTTATGTTGGTGCTGTTTAAAGGCTTTTTACAAAGTATGGCGGGGCCGGCTCCTAACTTTGATATGCAGCGGATATTATCTGCCAAAACCCCGGTTGAAGCGGCAAAAATGAGTTGGATCGTCAGTGTAGTGTTGTTATTTCCGCGCTATATGATGATCACCGGTCTGGCGGTACTGGCATTGGTATTTTTCCGTGACGAGCTAAATGGCATGGGATCTAATGTTGATTTTGAGCAAATTCTGCCCTTTGCGCTGGCTAACTTTATTCCTGCCGGGTTGTTAGGGTTGGTTGTGGCCGGGTTACTGGCAACCTTTATGTCGACTTTTGCCGCTACGGTTAATGCGGCACCGGCCTATCTGGTCAATGACATTTATAAGAAATATGTCAACGCCAATGCGGCACCTAAAACCTATGTAAAACTTAGCTATTTGGTGTCTATATTATTTGTGGTGCTTGGCACTGTTATTGGTTTATTTATCCCATCCTTAAACGAGCTGATTTTATGGTTGGTTTCTGCGCTGTACGGCGGTTATACCGCAGCAAACTTACTGAAATGGTACTGGTGGCGTTTTAACGGCTATGGTTACTTTTTCGGCATGCTAACCGGTATCCTGACGGCTATCCCAATGATGTTTACTTCTGTCTCGCCGTTGCATGCTTTTCCGGTACTGTTTGCCTGTTGCTTGCTGGCTTGCGTTATTGCCAGTTTGCTCTCGCCCGCTGATGATATGACAGTGCTTAAAGCCTTTTACTATAAAACCAGGCCTTGGGGGTTTTGGGCCCCGGTTTTAGCTGAGCTGAAAAAAGATAATGCCAGCATTCAGCCTAATGGTCATTTTTTGCGCGACATGACAAATGTTTGTGTCGGTATTGTCTGGCATACCAGCTTAACGGCAGCCCCTATTTTTATGGTGATCCAGCAATGGCATGCCTTTGCTGCGGCCATGTTGGTTGCAGCGCTGACCAGTATTTTCCTGAAGTTTTACTGGTGGGATAAATTGCGGGATGAACCCGATGACGCATTGCCGGTAGAGCGGCTGGCCTCGGTAGCACCGTTAAGTTCTAAGTAACGATAGGCTACCCTTATAGCGCAGTATTAATGCGACTATAGCGGTAGCTTTGTAACCGGTTTCTAATCGGTTTTTAATGGTGCCAGCTAATGGCAACAGAAATAGTAATAATACTGAAGATCCACATTTTAATAGGGTGAGCTATTCCCATGACTTTTAAGCAGCACGTAGCACAATTATTTGCAGAGCATCAGACCTTACTCACAACACCTAATCAGCCGCTGGCCGCGGCAAATGGTATTTATCGCCGCTGGCAGCATCCCATTCTAACGGCTGCACATACCCCCTTAAGCTGGCGGTACGACTTTAGCGAACAGCGTAATCCTTTGTTATTGGAGCGGAACGGGATTAATGCGACTTTTAACTCTGGAGCTATTTACTGGCAGGGTAAGTACATTCTGGTCGTGCGGGTAGAGGCGAATGACCGCAAATCCTTTTTTGCGGTAGCTGAAAGTCCGAATGGCGTGGACAATTTTGTATTCTGGCCTAAGCCTGTCACCATGCCAGAAACCGAGCAACCGGATACCAACGTCTATGATATGCGCCTGACAGCGCATGCAGATGGGTATATCTATGGCTTGTTTTGTACCGAACGTAAAGATCTCAACCGGCCTGATGATATATCGGCGGCTGAAGCGCAATGTGGTATTGCCCGTACCAAAGATTTGGTGAACTGGGAACGTTTACCAGACTTAATTACCTACTCCGGTCAGCAGCGCAACGTGGTGTTGCACCCGGAGTTTATTGACGGTAAATACGCCTTATATACCCGGCCTCAGGATGGTTTTATCAGCGTAGGGGCAGGCGGCGGTATTGGCTGGGGCTTAACTGACTCTATGGTAGGAGCGGAAGTTAAGCAGGAGGTGATTGTCGATCCTAAGGTATATCACTGTATTAACGAAGTGAAAAATGGTCAGGGACCTGCCCCCATCAAAACCAACAAAGGCTGGTTACATTTGGCACATGCGGTGCGCAATACCGCTGCGGGTTTGCGTTATGTGTTGTATGTATTTATGACCGATCTGCATAAACCCTGGCTGGTGACGCACAAACCGGCCGGGCATTTTATTGCTCCGGAAGGTGTTGAGCGGGTGGGGGATGTATCCAATGTTGTGTTTAGTAACGGTTGGATTGTGAATGACAAGAACGAGGTTTTTATTTATTACGCCTCGTCTGATACGCGGATGCATGTTGCCACCAGCACGGTTGAGCAACTGGTCGATTATGCTGTCAATACACCGGTGGATGGTTACCGCTCAGCCTTAACGGTGCAGCGTATTAATCGTTTAGTGGCAGATAATGAGCAGGCATTAAGGGACTTAGGTTTATGATGCAGATATTGCCTCTGACCGCAGCGCATTGCCGGGCGCAGTGCGCCGCTATTGCCCGTTGGTGGGCAGAGCATGCGGTTGATCCGGCAGGCGGCTTTTATGGGCAGATTAACGATGATGGCAGCGTTGAGCTTAATGCTAATAAAGGCATTATTTTAAACACGCGCATCCTATGGTTTTTTAGCGAAGCAGCCGTGTTTTTAGATTGTACCGACTGTCTGACGCTGGCGCGCAGAGCTTACCATTACTTGCTGGAGCATTTTGATGATAGCACTGCAGGCGGTGTATTTTGGGAGCTGGACGCGCAAGGTCAGTTAGTTAATGGTAAAAAACAAACCTATGCTCAGGCGTTTGCTATTTACGCGTTATGTGCCTATTACAAAGCAACTAATGAGCAGCATGCGCTGGATAAGGCTTTAACTTATTTTCAATTGCTGGAGCAATACAGCTGGGATCGGGAAAAACAGGGATATCTGGAAGCCTTTTCACAGCACTGGCAAAGCCTGCAGGACTTACGGTTAAGTGAGAAGGATCTGAATTACCCTAAAACAATGAATACCCATCTGCATGTACTGGAAGCTTATACCGCGTTATATCAGCAGCATAGCTGCGTGGAAGTGCAGCTGGCTCTGGAACGACTTACAGTGCTCTTTAGTCAGCGTATCGTTAATACCGACAACGGTCATTTACGGCTGTTTTTGGATCTGGATTGGATAGATTATTCGTCATCTTATTCTTACGGTCATGATATTGAAGCCTGTTGGTTGCTATGGGAAGCGCTACAGGGATTGAATGATCAGCATTTACTGAATCAGTACCGGCCTCTGGTGCTGCAGATGGCCAATGTAGCATTGCAGCAAGGGTTATGTAGCGATGGGCATTTAGCCGACGAATGGCATATAGCAAGCGAAACGCTGCAGCAGCAAAGTTGCTGGTGGGTTCAGGCCGAAGCGCTGGTGGGGTTTTTAACCGCCTGGCGCTTAACTGGTGATATACGCTTCTTTCGCGCCTCTGAAAAATTGTGGGCTTATATTCAGCAGCAGCATATTGATCCGGTTGGTGGTGAATGGCACTGGCTGGCGGTATCAGCGCCTGAACGTGCCAGTCAGTATAAAGTTGGCTTCTGGAAAGGCCCTTATCACAACGGTCGAGCGATGATGGCCGCAGCGTTATTGTTGGAGCAAGGGCACTAATTTATTACAGTGGCCCTGCGGGCCAGTTTGGAGTAAGTATGCACTATTTTTTTGTGGCGATATTATTGCTGAGCTGTAGCAGTTCGGTTCTGGCCTTTGAGCACTTTATCAGCCGACAAGGACATCAGTTGCTGGATGGTGACAAGGTATTCAGATTTGCTGGGTTACATGCGCCCGAACTGCATCGGTTAGAAGACGATGCCCGCGGGGTGTGTGACGCTGATCCCCGCGGTTGGGGGCAGTACTTTAATTGGCCTACTGCTGAAGAGCAGGAGAACTGGTTTCAGGCATTAAGCTTTACCGGTCATAGCGCGATGCGGGTTTATGTGCTGTCGGTTGCTCATCCGGCGGATGCCGCTTGCGGGCGGGAAACGCATATTTTACCACCCGCTACAGCGAACGGTATGCCGCAGCTGAATGAAAAGGCGATGCAGGTATACGACCGGATGATTGCGTTGGCTGAGCGCTATCAAATACGGCTGATCCTACCTTTTATTGATCATTGGGAATGGTGGGGGGGCCGGGCGCAGTTGGCGGCATTTTATGGCGAAACGGCTGACGACTTCTATCGTACCGACAGCCGCACCTATGCAGCTTATTTGGATATTATTCGCCAGGTTATCCAGCGTAAAAACAGCATTACCGGCCGGTTATACTCGGAAGAAAAAGCCATTATGGCTTGGGAGACCGGTAATGAGCTGAAAGATAGCACCGCAGACTTTGTGCAAAAAACTATCGCTCAGATCAAACATTACGCGCCAAAGCAGCTCAGTGTTGATGGCACCTATTTAAAGATTATCCCCGAATCGTTAGCCAATCCGCAGGTGGATATTATTTCTAATCACTTCTATACCACCAATAACAATAATAACCCGGAGCAAGTGCGCCAAGATCTTAACGCCATTGGTGGCCAGAAAGTTTATCTGATTGGTGAGTTTGGTTTAACAGATAGTAAGAATATGGCGGCTATTCTGGAGGCAGCGGTGCATCTGGAAGTAAACGGTGCTAAAACGGCTGGTGTCTTTGTTTGGGGTTTTCGTGGGCAACGCCATAACGGCGGATTTTATTATCATAAAGAGTATACCGGACATTATAGTTATCGACTGCCAGGTTTTGCCGAAGCGGATTTTAATGAAGAACAGCAGGTAGTGAGCTTAGTGCGGCAGGCGCAGGCAGAAATGGCAGGCAAGAGCAAACCTGAAGCGTTACCTGTGCCGCTGGCACCTCAATTAAGACCAATAACGGATCCGATGAATATCCAATGGCTTGGTGCCGCGGTTGGTCGTTACTATAAAGTAGAACGCGCGAGCTCTGCACATGGGCCATGGCAGCTGATAGCGGACCAGGTTTCCAACGCTCAGCTACCTTTTGATCCAGCTAAAGATAAGATTTTTTCTGATCCAACCGCACTACAACACGCAGGGCCATGGTATTACCGGGTAATAGCGGTAAATGAAACGGGTGAGTCTGCACCTTCTGCTGTGCAGCGCTGGCAAGGTGCAGCGGCTCTATAGCCAAATCACCTCAAGTTGCTGAATCGGCTTCTTAATGTCACTTGGGTATATACCCAAGCCTCATCAAGCTACTGAACTATTTAGTTTGCTGAGGTTTGGGCTGAGCGGGCAGTTACTTGTCAGTGACTGCCTGCACTTGTATGGCACCCAGATACAGTTCGCCGGTTAGTGTTGCTGTGGGCTTCGCCGGGTTTGCTGCATGAATAAAAATAGCTAACTGGCTAATCTCGCCCTGCTCAAAGCATTGCTGCTCTGCACAAAAAACACTCAGAGGTAGCCTGACTTGTCTGCCTTCTCTTAAACCTGTTGCAGTATCCGTTGGCCATTGGCTGACATCCAACGGGTAATGATAGCTTTTACCTGCGCTAAACAGCTCCAGATGCAGGCGTTGTGTGCTGTTGTCTGGCTGCAGATAGAAACTCAGTTGCTGCCTGGCGGGTAACGTGACCACATGTTGTGGCATATAACGTAAGCCGGTATGGCCATCAGGATGTAAGGTATAATTGGCTGCCAGCAGGCAGGCCTCAGGTTTTGTGCATAAGGCGCTAAAAGTGACCCCATCGCCAGTGCCACTGATTAACTGGCGTAATCGCTCAGAAAACCCGCTGGACCAATTAGGGTCAAACAACAGATTAGCATCAGGTTGGGCTTGAGGTTTTAATACCGGTACTGCTGCAGTGAGGCGCTGGCCGTTGGCAAGCTCCGCAATGAGTTCCAGTGTTACCGGCAGGCTCTGGAATGACAGCTCACTAGGGTCGAAATAGCTCTGCCAGTACCATTTTTCTTGCTGTAACTGCCAGCTTTTACCTTGCGCTTGTAACCAAACTTGCTTGACCTGTTGCGGTGTTTGTACCTTCAACTGCAGTAAGGTTGAACCTTGTAGCGGCTGCCAGGCCAGAGGAGCCATCACCACTAATTGTTCAGCTAGTGGCGTGAGCGTTAGCTGGCGTTGATATAGATCTGCCGGTAGCTTATCAGCCAATAGCAAATAAGGGTGCTGGGCGAAGGCTTTAAAATCATCCACCCGTACTGCCGGTTCAGAAGCTAAAGGTACATAGCTGTGGGCTGCACTAAAATTGGCCCAGGTCATCATATATACCAGTTGCGATGCTAAGGGATCGGCCTGTAATGCGGCTAACAGCGGTAGATAAAAACCGCTGGTTGCTTCGTTAGGGCTAGCCTGGCCAAATTCGGTCAGTGCTGCAACTTTACCGCGTTCCTGCGCAATTTCTACCAGGGTACGGCTGGTAGCAACCATAGATTGAATCCACTGAGCGGTATCACCACGTTGGTAGTCGTCAAAGCCCAGTACATCAACATAGGCATCACCGGGATAACGTTCAAAAAAAGCATTTTTATTGTTAGCAAAACCCGCTGCGGGTGAATAGGCATATAAAAAATTGTGCACACCTTTTTCTAATCGCAGGTAATCGACAATAAAGCGGTACAGGGCTTTGTATTGTTCAGGGCTGCTTTGCGCAGCTCCCCACCAAAACCAGCTACCGGTGTTTTCGTGCAAAATGCGAAATATCACGGGAATCAAGCTACCATCGTCTGCGATAAGTTGATCTGCCCAGGCGGCGATTTGATCTAATTCTTGCTTAAATTGCTGATGGTGACTGCCTCCTGGCAATATTTGTGCGATTGCGGGCTGGGTATCCCAGAAATCACCACCGGTCACCGGGTTATAAAAATGCGTACTAAGGGTAATAATACCACCTGAGTGATAGGCGGCTTTGACCGCAGCACTGATCTCACCTTCAGGTTTCGGCTGAATCACCGACAGTGTATCCCAACCATAAATTGCCGGCATTTTGCCTGTTAAGCTGGCAATGTCGGAATGGGCATCGGCATTAACTGTTTTGCTCAGAACTCTGGTACTGGCATGTTGCTGGCCAAATAAAATGCCTTTGCCCTGTTGCTGATGTAAAAACTGCAATAAAGCGCGGCTTTGCGGTGTTAAGTCTGGATCGACTGCGGTAATGGCTTGTGCAGCAAGAAGCGGCGAAATAAAACTTAGCAACAACATGAAGATCAGAAACCTAATATGCTCCATTGGTTTTCCTCAACATTGAGGTGCAATGATTCTGTCGGGTACAGCATAGCACCTTTTAAAAAGAGCGGATGGGCGGTGTTGCCCATCCGTTTGTGGTGCTTAGTTACAAGCGCATCCGTACACCTAGAGTAATACGACGTTCCTGTACCGACATCGAGTGAAACTGACTCTTAAATTGGGCATAACTACGCTGATTGGTTTCTGTTAAGTTGGTGCCTTGTAAATAAAGCGTCAGATTGGGGGTAGGGTCATAGTTAATGGCAGCGTCCAGATAGCCGGCGGCTTTAGCCCAGTTGCCTAAACTGATAGGGGCTTCATTGGTATTTAACCCGACACGACCATTAAACTGCTCACTACGCCAGTTGTAAGCTACCCGGGTACTGAACGGGCCAGCCTGATACCATAAGACGGCGTTATACTGGTGCTTGGAATTTGACGGTAGTGGGAAAGGTTTGCCTTCCAGATCTTTATCGGTTGATTCATTGTCTGAATAGGTGTAATTAAGCTCCGAACCTAAACCGTTAAAAGGGTAGGGTAAAAAGCTGTATGATTGTTTGTAACCTAACTCAAAACCTTTTAAATCAGAAGCACCAACATTTTTAGTGGTCCAGACGTTTACACTACGGCGAACGACACCATCTGAGTCTGCATACTGCCGCTGTTCTTGCAGGGTTTCGGTAGCACTTTTCACATCGATCAGGAAAATACCGGCACCTAAAATCCCGCCTTCTGCGAAATACCATTCGACCGAACTATTGTAGTTTGTGGCGCGCCAGGGTTTTACATAAGGATTACCCTGATCATTACCGCCACCTGCACTGGTGACGATGCGTTCGGTGCCATCGTCATCTGTTACGGTATATTCTTGATACCACAAGGTCAGACCTTCACCAACGTTAATTAAATCGTTACGGCTCATTGTCTTAGCATAAGAAAAACGCACTATAACATCGTCATGTGGAAAGAAGTTGATATTCGCTGATGGTAAATAATCAGTAAAATCTATTTTAGTTACTTTAGTGCCCGTCGACTTAAATATCGCATTCCAGGACTGACTGCCATCGGCACCGCCGCCATAATAGTTACCCTCTTCGTAAAATAAGGGCACTTGGCTTTGTACTACGGTGCGATCCGTGCGTACTACGTGCATCCCTAAATTCCCTGAGTAGGGTATGCCAAATAGCCCCTGGGCATTATCAAAATTACCTTGCAGATAAACCGAGGTTGCCCGTTCTTTGACATTGTAAGCTTTGGCCGGATCGGCAAACTTCTGAGCGCCGGGATAAACAAAATCCATAAATTCAGCCAAATTATCCAGTGACTTAGGGTCTAAACCCGCAACACCAGACTCAAAGCCTTTAAAGGGACCAAAATCGGTATAACTGATCAACTGGTTTTGTAGATCAGTGGCTGCCGGTAAACCCAAATTGGCATCTCCTTTAAAATCACGCCAATCTGGATAACGTTGCCAAACTTTGTCACCAGGAAGCATCTGGTACCAGTTATCTGGATCGACTGAAGGATCTTGCCAGGTAGAATAGCGACCTGTAGGGGTAAGATAATCATAACGGGTGGTATCGACATCACGCGTGCCGACCCGCACACCAAATTCAAAGCTGTTAAAATCAGCCAGCTCATACTCATATTTACCATCAGCGCGCAAAGCATTCATAGAGGCTTCGTCTTTAATGCCATAAGCATAAGCCTGATACAGATTCAGCCGGTCGACACCAGATAAATCGTCACTGTAAGTAAACGTTGGGTATTTAGCACGATAATCTACGGTAACATAAAATGGATCCCTGGGATCATTCTGACCATCGTTATCAGCATCTATCCAATACCAGGCTGGTGTACCTTGCATAAAGGTGGCATCTTCATATACTTTTTCAGCTGTGGCATAGACATAGCGTATTGAGCCGGTGAAGGGACCACCATTATCAAAACTGAGTTGGAAATTAGTATTGATGGCATCGGTATGATTTTGACGACTGCGGGTCGTTGCCTGAAAATCTGGGGCTTCAATGACAGCAACCTGTAAAGAGTGTAGTACTCTATCAGGAGCGCCACCCGTACCGGGTACGGTGGCTTCTTCCTGAAACTGCGACCCCGGCCTTAGTACGTCATAATTTGAGTTATTGCTGCCATTAAACTGCGTTTCAATACCTCGATCATATTGTTCCATTTTAGTGTAAAAAATTTCGGCGCTGGCCGTCCAGCTATCAGTCAACACCTTTTGGAAAGCACCGGCCAAACCTGATCTTTCTCTTTCCATTACATAAGCTTTGACACCATAGCCAGCCGGCACCAGAAACCGGTCATTCGTGGTATTGCCATTACCGTTTAGATCCAGCGGATCACCGCCAGCATTAGGCCAGGCCATACGTGAATCTTCGTACATCTGGTAGTTGGCGGAGTTGCTGTTCGAATGAAAAGCTGCCAGTGTAAAAGCGAAATCGCCATTATTAAAACCGGCAAAGGCATTGGCATCATGATTAGTTTTGTCGGTGATTGAGCCTTTTGAACCTTCCAGACCGGCAGAAAGGGTCCAGCCTTGTGCTATTTCTAACGGTTTGCGGGTTTTTAAATCCACCACGCCGGATATGCCACCGGCAATCATAGAGGCGGGTGTTGATTTATGCACATCGACCGATGAAATCATCGCTGAAGGAATGTCGGAATAGTTAGCCTGCACATTGGTAATAGACCAGGGACTTAAAAATTGCTCACCGTTTAATGTGGTTAGTACCTGTGGCATACCCCGCACATTTAATGAGGAACCTTCGCCGGCCGTGCGATCGATTTGAACCCCGGTAATCCGCTGTAAGGAATCAGCAATAGTGGCATCCGGTAACTTACCAATATCTTCTGCCACTATAGAATCGACAATATTACTGGCGGCTCTTTTTACATCAACAGCGGCTTCCTGCGCTTTGCGTATCCCCTTGACCATGATGATTTCAATGTCTGTTTCAGCTTTTTCCCGGTCAGCTGTGGTTGCGGCAGCATCCAGCTGCAATTCTGCATCACGTTGTTGCGCTTGAGCTGAAGATAACGCCAGTGCATAACTTACGGCCACTAGCGATAGCTTAAGCGGTAGTTGGATCTGTCTATTCATTTGTCTACCCTTACCTTACTGTTTTTATGATTATTTTAGGTGGCAGATAATGTAGGCAGACCCCAAGCTACCCTGTCATCTTTCACCTTGTCTTGGTATTGCGATATTCTCTGATATCTACAATTTGCTTCTTTTCTCTGATTTTAAAAATCAAATTAAGAACACGCTAAGATAAAATATAACCGGTTACATTTTCTTGCAAGCATTAATATAAGAATCTGAAATAAAAAAGCGCTAACCCAGGAAATAACTACCCGTTTAACATGCGTTTTAAAGCTATTTTAACGCTGAAATCTATTTAGAAGCGACTAGTCTGAGCTTCTACTGCTAACCCAGTGAAACTGGTTACATTGATTTTTATTTGTGTTGAGAAAATGGGCAGCAGAACTCTGTAGTATCTGAGTGGAGGGCGCTGCAGTATCAATAGTTTGCTGCCCGTTAAGTGGCTGGTGGCAGACGGCAGTTTAGCGGCCTGATAGCAAAACAGCGCAATCTTGAACGCTGTAGGTATTGGTACTGTGTTAACTTATATCTGTGAATTACAAAGTTAATTTGTATTGAATCTGGCACTGGCTGTCACTTCCTACATTGCTTAACGCTACTAAGCAGCTTAAGTGTAAGTTATTACATCACTATTTTGTATCGCCACAGCATGTGCGGATCATTATTTTTCTTTTTGTAGTTTCCATACGCGATGTAATGCACTTCAATCAACCAGAATTCATTAATTTAGTGAGAGGAAGCTACGATTTTGGTGCTTCTCTTTACTTATTGCGTCGTGCTGGAGAGAAGCCATGACGACATTACCATAAGGCCTATCGCCAATAACAACTTAGCTGTTTGACAATTTACATATTTGTAGCGATAATAAATTGTCAGATACATAGAGTGGGTGATAGATATGCTTTCTACACAGACCGAAAAGCAGAAATCAAAACAAAGGGGTGTTCCTGACGCAGCTAAAACACTTGATGAAGTGCTGCATGCGTCTAACAACGTGCTTGATAACGCATTTGAAAATCTTGGGAAACGTGCAGGTAAAAATCACGTTGCCCAGCTTATTTTTTCTCGTATATTAAATAACATGGCAGAGTCACTTGTGCCCGCGTTACTTGAGAATTCGACCAAGATGCAGCATCTACTTGGGGCGTCTGATGCTAAGCTCAATGAAGAAGTCCTGCTGATGCTCCAAATGGAGTCAGCAAGGTCTGAACGTGAATCTGAGATGATCAGAAAACGTGCCGAGGCCAATAAAAACTTTTTTAACATGCTGGATAAGAAAGGCGGCGCATTTAAGGTCAAAGATGTGTCTGATTTGCTAGGCATTACCCGGCAAACGATTGCAAACCAGCGCGAGAAGAATAAACTCATTGCTATTCGCGTGGGGCATGATTTCCGCTTCCCTGGATTTCAGTTCAAGGAGGGGAAAAAGATAAACCACTTAGAGGAGGTGTTATCAAAACTTCCTCACGGGATATCAGGCGTTGCCCAAACAGGTTTCTTTTTGAATGAAATGGAACTTCCAGACGGCACGGTAAAAGCGCCCGCAGATGTACTGCGCTCTGACAAACCTGATAATGAAGTGGTGGGTTATATCATCAATCAGGCTGCGCTTTTTGGCCGACATATAGCGAAGTAAATACCGCCCCAAAGGGCGGTATGCTTAATCGACTTATATGACTTTTATACCAAGAGTGTTGGTTAATATTTCTTCGCCAAAAAGCTTAGTTATAGGGCAAACAAACCTATCGAGCGGAGTTAGCGACTCAGTATGTATTATGACCCTCTCATCCTCCGGCTTGAAAACTGCGTAACACAGTCCATCGGATAAATGCCTACCGATATAGGCAATCCCGTCAACGCGATGTTTTGGCGCCCCTGAAAAGTAACTGACTATCGCCTGAGCAAGCGAACGATCAATACCCGTAAGTTCGTCCAACTTATGGTCAATCAACGGCAGTAAACGGCGTATATCTAACATCTGCAGCGACCTGTTTGATTCAATTCTGACTTGAGCCATATCAAACTTGGCTAGGTCAGCATGATCCAATGGAATAGCATTGCTTTTTTGTAAAAATGATTCAGCAAGTGCTATGTCAGGCCTTTCTGCGAAATAGCAGACACGCATGTCTAGTGAGTCGTACCTCCCCATTGTGCTTTCATCTGACGGAATTCTAAAATGGAATCCCTCCCCATAGCCGGTATCTTGATGCCGGTACAGAATCGTGCCAGATTCGATCGTCAATGTAGGAAGTGTATTTAACTCATCGAGTTTTTTACGTATAAGCGCCCCTTTTATTGTGTTCATAGAAAATTAATCTCCAGTTGTTCTTTATATTGTTCATAAGCTCTTACCTATTTTTGATATTGCTTATTGAATTGTTAACCGGCTTTGGGCCGGTGGCGTACCCACCCTGAAAAAGCTATAGGCGTGTTGATGTTACCTTTTATTTATCACTTAGTGCGAATTTGATTAGGCTGAGTGTGGTAATTTGATTCCTGATAAGAATGCTGGATGTGATTTATTTAGTAAAAGCGGAAAAGTGAGTTGCACGGGTGAGTAATGGGCGGCTTAATAAAAACTTGCCTCGTGGCTATGTTGCTTTGGGTTCTAAATTCGGTGAACCACAGCTACTTTTTCCACCCTTTCAGCGTTGCAGCCAAAGCATCCAGGTTTTTTAGCTCTTCGGGTGTAAAGCCTTGCGGATGGCTTGCCGACAGCATTGGTGGTTGTGACTGAGTCGGTATCGAAGCGACTTTTTTCTCATGAAAGATCCAGTCTCTGACTTCGGGCATTGCAAAGATCAGATTGCATAGCGATTCGGTGAAGTTGCCTTTTGCTGAAGCCCATATATTGTGAAGGGTATCAAGGTTGACACCGACATGCGGATATTCCTTGCCGGCACCTTTGAATGGGCCGTATGGTTTATCAGGTGGAAAGTACAAGGTAAGCCCAAGCGGATGTAGTTGCTCTTTATGCCTAATTAGCATCAGGCAGCTTAAATGCTGAAGGCCCTTTTCGACAGCTTCTACTGCCTCATACGGTCTTGAGACTTCTTTAACTAACAGCCTGTACTGTGAGTCGTACAAACCTGGTATCAAAAAGCAACCAGGTTTCTTTAGTAGTTCACTTGCCATCCACAGTACACTGTTTTCAAAGGTAACCGCGCAGGCTTCACCTGCGCTTCCTGCTTTATAATGTGCAAAATGTGCCTGCTTGGTTGTGACATTGGTTTTTGCTACCAATGCAGCATTACATGACAAGCAAACACAATTGCAGGCTAAGCCATTGGCGACTTCATCGATACCGACAATTTGTCCGTCAGAAGTTCGCTTTGCGAAAGGTATCTGTACGCTACTCATTGTTTTATCATCCGATCACTGGTTCAGAAAGTTTAATTCAATGTTAACTATGCGGGAAGCTAAGATTCAATTGATTACTTTCAGGTATAGCATTCTTGTGGTAACTATAGGTATTTAGAAGATTATGGAGATCTATCATGGATGGAACGCAGCATGTGTGCATCAACTGCATTGATGATGCATTAGTTAAGCGATGGATCGAGGACCTATCTTCAACAGCTGCCTGTAGTTATTGCGAGGAGAATGCGCTTGCTGTAGATCTGAAGACTTTATCTGAGTGGGTCGATAAGGCGTATAAAGAATGCTTTATGCCTAACAACAGTTATGGCTTTGATGGTTGTGGCGATTCGCCTGAATACATCATCAGTATGATGTTAAACTCGAGTGATGATATTGGTAGTGATGTTGCTAGTTACCTCAGTGCTAGTGAAGCTAGGGACGTCAGTCAGGGTGCCGACCCAATGTACGATGCTGGACAAAGCTATGTTCACCAAGATATTAACGGGGTAGATCATCACGGACTATGGCAAGCGTTTTGCCAGTCAATTAAACACGAGTCGCGTTTTTTCTCTCTGTCGGCGAAAGATTTTTTGGATAATATCTTCCATGGTATAGAGGAGCATTTGACTTATCATGATGAAAGGCTGATTGATTACATTAGGTTAGATAATGTTTATCGGGCCAGAAGAGCCGGCTCAAAAAGTGAACTGGATAAAATTCTGGCTGATCCGGAATGTGAGCTTTACGCTCCACCCGAATCTGTTGCGCCAAATGGCCGTATGAATGCCAACGGCATATCAATATTCTACGGGGCGTTCGACTCAGAAACGTGTTTGGCTGAAGTACGATTAGCTGTAGGGGAAATTGCTGTGGTAGCTGCTTTCTCTTCTTCTGAAGCATTAAAAGTATTTGATGCAACAAAACTTGAGCATCTAAGTAATAATCTCAGTTATTTTGCTCCTGATTACCTAATGCGCAGCAGCCAAATAGTATTTCTAAGTGAATTTCAGCAAGTTATAAGTCGTCCTGTCATGCCAGGCACTGAATCGATCGATTACTTACCCACTCAAGCAATGACTGAGTATTTAGCAACATTTAAGGGTGTTGATGCTATTTTGTTTAGTTCAAGTCAGACATCAGGGAAAAACGCTGCGGTACTGGTATCAAAGATAAAGCTTGAGAGTCGCGGTGATTTTGTAAAGTACGAAGAGCGTCAGAAACCTTTGTCTCTGATCGAGGATAGCGTTTGCATTCACAAAATTCAGTCTGTTCGGTATGAATCAGAAAAGGTTAGCCAAAATCTTGGTGGTTTCGAGATAAGTGATGACTTAGCCACATAACAAAGAGTCCAGCGCAATATGCCAATTCGTAATATCCCAAAAAACTACCGCAACGTGACTGGCGTTGCGGCTAATTCGAAAGCTGAGGGTAAGGCGATGTTTGAGTCTACCCTGGAGCGGGATTGGCTGACGTTGCTGCAGTTTTCTGCCGAGGTAGAGCGCTTTGAAGTCCAGCCGGTTAAAGTGCCTTGGTTTGATGAAAAGGGTAAAGAACGCTCGTACACGCCTGATGTACTGCTCTATTACCACCAGCCTGGGCGTAAACCATTACTGTGTGAGGTGAAATATCGTGATGAGCTTCGTGAAAATTGGGCGCAGTTTAAGCCTAAGTTTCAAGCCGCATACCAGTTTGCTAAAGGTCGGGGGTGGCGGTTTAAGCTGATAAATGAAAAGCATATCCGCACCCAGCTGCTCGATAACGCCAAGTTTCTGCTGCCTTTTACCCGTCGTGTTCCCGCTGATTCAGAACTGGCTCCACAGTTGCTGAACACTCTGGCCAAAGCGAAAAGCTGTTCCGTGCAGGAATTGCTAAACTCCATCGATGCGAACCCTATGGTTCAGGCAGAATATATTCCGCTACTATGGTATTTACTCGGTACGAAGCAAGTGGGAGCCGATTTGACACAGAAACTGACGATGGCCAGCAAAGTATGGGGTGTGGCCAATGACTAAAGTGGCATTGGTTGAGCTTAAACCAGGCAAGTTGGTATCTTTCCAAGGAAAGATGCACCGAATTCGCCGTGTGAACTCATTAGAAAACGTAGAGCTGCTGGATGATGCCAATCAGGCTGTTATCGTTACTAAGGTTGATGAGCTGCAACCTGCTGAGCAAAGTAACGAGCAGGCCCACACCGATCTGCAAGCCATTGGCGAAGCATCCTGGGCGGTTGCGCAAAAGCGCTATGACATTATTAAACCGTTGCTGGATAAACCCGACCGTACGCGGGGAGATGTCGCAACACAGGCAGCAGCGTACTCGGTGCATACCAATACGTTGTATGGTTGGCTCAGGGCCTATGAACAAAGTGGACTACGCTCATCTCTACTACCTAAAACCCGCAGTGATAAGGGTGCGGTTCGGCTCACCCCCGAGGTTGAGAAGATTATCCGTGAGGTAATTGACAGCGAATACCTGACGAAGCAGAAAAAGAGCCAGCAGAAAGTATGCGATGAAGTCAGAAAGCATTGTTTAAGGCAGAACCTACCGGTACCACATGGCAACAGTGTTCGAAATCGCATTAAGCAATTGCAGGGCGAATTGGTTGCCGCCCGCCGCCTTGGTCGAAAAACCGCTGACTTAAGTTACAAGCCGCATGAGGGCAGTTTCCCAGGTGCCGATTACCCACTGGCCGTAGTGCAAATTGACCACACCAAACTCGATATTATCTTGGTTGATGATCATTATCGGCAACCGATTGGCAGGCCATGGATCACTTTGGCATTTGATGTCTGTACCAGGGTGGTAACGGGTTTTTATGTCTCATTCGATCCGCCCAGTGCCTTATCGACCGGCTTGTGTTTAACCCATGCAATTCTAACGAAAGATAAATGGCTGACCAGGTACCCAACGCAAAACAAATGGTTAGTTTGGGGGCTGCCAGCCAAAGTGCATCTTGATAACGCCAAAGAGTTCCGTGGCAATATGATGCAACGTGGTTGTGACGAGTATGGTATTGATCTGGAGTGGCGTCCGGTAGGTCGGCCGAATTTCGGTGCTCATGTAGAACGTGCACTGGGCTCTTTCGCGCAAGAAATTCATACGCTACCTGGTACCACCTTTTCTAATCCGCGAGAGAAAGGTGAGTATGACTCCGAAGGTAAAGCAGCGTTAACGTTATCCGAGTTCGAGCAGTGGCTAACGATTTACATTGTTGATGTATACCACCAGAAAATACATAGCAGCCTTGGTATGTCACCCGCACAGGCCTGGCAGCGAGGTATTTTGGGTTCAGATAAAGCACCAGGTTCTGGCTTGCCGGCAAAAATTGCCGACGAGTTTAAACTTCGCCTGGATCTCATGCCATTTGAATTACGAGCTGTGCTAGATTACGGCGTACAAATTGACAAAATCCACTATTATTCAGACGTGTTGCGGGTGTGGATTAACGCACCAGCCCCCAACGATTCAAAGCGCAAGCGTAAATTTATGTTTCGGCGTGACCCACGAGATCTAAGCCAAATTTGGTTCTATGATCCGGAGCTGGCAACCTATTACGCCATACCATATCGTAATCTGTCGCACCCGCCTATTAGCATTTGGGAGCTGCGTGAAGCGCGTAAACGTGCCAAAGAAGCCGGTGTAAAAGAAATAGATGAACAGGCCATTTTTGATGCCTATGATCGTATGCGTGAAATTGAAACCACAGCAGTAAAAACCAGTAAGGCGGTTCGGCGCATGAATCAACGGCGTAAAACGCATCAGCTGTCGCACAGCATAATTGAGCAAAGCCGGCCTGCAAAGACTGAGGCACCTTTGCTGCCGGCAGTTCCGCAAGACGAAGATGCGGAGTTTTTGCCGTTTGATGAGTTGGACGAACTATGACTGACAATGCCAGCCACCTTACAGCCAGCGCCCGCGAAGTGCTCAGTCTGACCGATGCTGAACGGATTTTTCGTATTAAGTCAGACCGCTGGATTGGTTACCCTTACGCCAAGGTGGTACTAAAGCAACTGGATGATTTGCTGCAGCATCCCAGGGTAAACCGGATGCCCAATATCATCCTGATTGGTGATTCGAATAACGGTAAAAGCACTCTGGTAAAACGTTTCTGTCAGCTAAACCCTGCGGCCGACAACCCAGAAGGTGAAGCTGTTATTGCACCTGTTATGTATGTACAGGCACCACCGGTACCGGATGAAGGGCGCTTTTACAATGCTATTCTCGACTTGCTATTTGCACCTTATAAACCCAGTGAGCGCGTTGATAAGAAGCAGTACCAGGTACTAAAACTGTTACGCTATGCGCAGCTAAAGGTGCTGGTGATAGACGAAATACACCAAATACTTGCCGGCAGTCTGCACCGACAGCGTGCCTTTTTAAATGTACTGAAGTACCTAAGCAACGAGCTGCAAATATCAATTGTCGGTGTTGGTACCAAAGATGCACTCAGAGCATTGCAAACAGAACCACAGCTGGCTAATCGCTTTAAACCAATACACCTGCCACGGTGGGATATGAATGATGACTTTAAGCGTCTGCTGGCCAGCATTGAGGCCATGTTACCGCTTAAGCAGCCGTCAAAATTACATAACGAGGCCATCTTCACCAGGCTATATGCTATGAGCGAGGGCAATATTGGCGAGTTAACCAGCGTATTAAACACTGCTGCTGAGCTGGCGATTTTAAGCGGTAATGAATGTATTACGCTGGATACCCTAAATCAAATCGACTGGACGCCGCCTTCAGAGCGCAGGCGTCAGTTTTTAACCGTCTAAACCATGTTATCGGGGACTTTATGGCCAGCTCATCCCCGACCTTTGCCTGGTGAGGCATTATCTTCCTGGTTCATTCGTTGTGCTCACGCCAACGGTATGAAAGCCCAAACCTTTGCCGTGCGCAACTTTGGCCATCAAAGGCAGTTATGGAATCGTGATGTTGATCGGTTTGCCCCAGACTGGTTACTGAAAACGATGAGTGAACGCACTGGTACGCCGCTCGCACAGGTTAAAAAGATGACGGCGCTGCTGTTTGAAGGGCGGCTGTTTCAAACCAAGAACCCCAGTGGTCAGCTACGTTGGTGGTTACCATTAAACATGTATCACAGAACTTACCGTAACTTTGGTATTCAGTATTGCCCGCAGTGCTTGGCAGAAGATGCGATACCATATTTCCGCTTAGGGTGGCGATTGGCTTTCTACACATTCTGCCCGAAACATCAAATTATGCTGCATGACCGTTGTTTTCAATGCCAAAAGCCGGTCGCGTTCCACCGAGTTGAGCTGGGTAAAGCCAATCTGCTTGATGCCGGCAGTATGAACCACTGCTGGAATTGCAATTCACTGCTTAGCGATGCACCAATAGTGCCGGTCGATAAATGGCACAAACGGCCATTCACCCAATGGGAAGCTCTGCTGAAGATCGTAGACCGTCAGTTTAGAGATAGCGGCCCGTTTAACAAAGCACGGTTAATCTTGTGGCATCAGATGTGCCGTTTAATAGTAAGCGAAAACCTTGCGCCTGATTTACAGAGCCATATCTGCAGTGTAGTGAAACAACCGGTGCTTGAACTGGTTAAAAATCGGAAGGCTTTTGAACAACGCGACCTTCAGGAACGCCATTACGTATTGAGCCTGGCAGCATGGATCAGTGACGTACAGGCTGAGCGCAAGCTTCGGATAGCAATACAAAAACGGATGTTGCCTTCAAATCAGGTGTATCGAGATTTAAAGGGGGGCGAAATTGCTGAACTCGATAAATTGTTTGTCTTACCTCCTAGCAAACGGGGCGGTAAGTAGATTGATGCTATGGCTAACGCCATTTAATTCCTAATTGTCGCTTAAGTAAATTTGAGATCTACGTGTATAAGCTTTGTCTGCTGTAAGTTTAGTGATTTGTGCAAAAAAACATTGAAATATAGGTACATAAGCGTTAGCGTGATGAAAGTACAATCACGAATAAATGTTCAAACCATGGTTTAGATTGTCTTTGAAAATGGGATAATTACCATTTGTCTTAAGGAAATATCGTGGCGTTTACAGACGAGACAAAAAAAGCAATAGAAAAATATATAGATGGACACCTAGCGGACTGGGAGTGGCATAAAGAGCGTTTCGATTTTATTACTGACGATGTATTGAGATGCAGGCTTGCTGACGAGTTCATGTCGACTCGGTATGTATATAAATTGCTCGAAGGTTTATCGGCGGATTCTTGGCTATTGCGAGCTCAAATACGCTTACAGGTTCTGTCTTATGCCTCAATATATGAGGCAGTAATCCATCACATTCTCTTTGACTGTCTTGCTTCTAACTCTGAGGTTCTGTCACTTACTGAGTATAAAATGAAGAAAGCTATTGCAATTCCTGAAGCCAAAATGGCTACATTAAAAAGCGCTTTAGAGCATGACGGGAAAGTTATAATTCCCACCTACGAAGGTATAGGTAAGACGGATATCACAAAAGTTAGATTTGATAAAAAAGCGGAATGTGCTCACAAATTAGGGCTAATCGAAAAATGGTTAAAAGATGAGATAATTGAATTTTATGAAGCGAGAAATGCAATTCATATCCATGCGGAAATCAGAAAAAGTTTAGCGTATCAACTGGATTTGTCAAAAAGAGCCTACAGGCGTATGGAGCCGTTCATTGACCAAATCAGAAATAATTTGCCTAAGGTGGTCTCTGGTAATGCATGACGAACAGATTAACTTGATATCAACTAGAAAAGGCAGATCAAAGGTACTCGCTAAGGTAAGTCATTCTTCCGAGCCGAATACTATCGAAGGCTCAAGTACTAAAAAAGCTCCAAGCTACATTGCCATAAAAAAATCATTCGAAAGTTCTGACGAAAGAATTAAAAGATATTACTCAGACCTTCCTAAACTTATAGATGGTAATTTTTCATATCAGATTTGTATAGCATATTGTTTTTTAAAAGTTGAACAAGCGCTAAACCGTACTCTATATGGTGGTGTTGCTAAAGTTCATCGAGGTGATAAGGATATAGCCCAAAGAATAGTTAACATGCATCATTTAACGAGGGATGGTTTTCTTAATTTATACAGAAATATATTTGGTCGGCCATTAAATGATGATGTCCTTAATAAAATTAAAGCAGCAGAAAAAATCAGAGATAAAGTGATCCATGGGAAAAGAGTTACTGATCCTGAAATTAGAGAAGCAATTATTGACGTTTTAGAGTACTCACAATCGTTAAATATTGAAGTCCACTCGATTGCAGGATTTTACCCGTTTGGTGACATGCGAGGATTTAAAGGAAGAAGCAAACCCTTAGACAGACGAACAACTAAATGGCTAATGCGTGGGTTGGGCTTTGGAGCAAAGGCTTAGTTTGCGATTTTATCTCTAGCAGCAGAGCTGTTTGCCTATATTTAACACGCTACATTGCTTTCTAAACACCGACTTTAAACATTGATTATCTTAGTAAGAAGACATTGGAGCTTTTGATTTGTTAGGGGGGCGTTCAGAGTAAATCTGGTTGAAAAGTTAAGATATAGGCTGAATCTGTTAAAGTTTATTAACAAGGTGTGATCTTGAAAAAAATAGAACAATAGGTAATTGGCTTAAGTAGGGAGTATTGAACGAACCTGTATAGACCTTAGGTAATTTTTAAGGGTATGCTGTATAGCCTTTCAAATAAAAATTTATGGATGAACTCAATGAAAGTAGAAAGTATTGATGTAAACACCCTTTTACTTGATTTAGAAAATTCACGATATCCTGAGACTCCTGATTCACAGGAAGATGCTATAAAGAAAATGGTTGAGTTGCAGGGTGATAGAATAGTTAGTCTTGCAAAAGATATTGTCGAGCATGGTCTGGATCCTTCCGAACGATTAATTGTATTGGAAGAAGATGGTTCTCATATTGTTTACGAAGGGAACAGACGTGTTACCGCATTAAAACTTCTTCACGATCCTGATTTGATAGAAGAAAATAAAGTTACGTTGAAAATTAAGAAAATTTTACAATCTAAACCTAACATTCCAAACACCGTTGACTGTGTTATTTATGATGACGAAGAAGAGTTTGAGCATTGGGTCAATCTTAAACATACAGGATACAATTCTGGTGCAGGTAGAGTTCAATGGACAGGGCAAGAGGTCGATCGACACAAAGCCAAGCACGGAAATACATCATTTGGTAATCAGTTACTGAGTTTTATTCACACTGAGAAAAGCATTCCAGAACGAATTAGTGGGAACACTAAAAAGTTATCTATTACCAATATCAACCGCCTCTTGGGCACTAAAAACGTGAGAAAAAGCCTTGGCGTTGAGCCTCCTGTTACTGGGGTTTTATATTGCTATGAAGAGAAAGAAAACTTTATAAGAAAGATTCTGATAATTTTAGACTGCATGCTTGAAACTGATGATAAGGGTAAAGTGCTTTTTACAGTTGATAGAATGTAAGCGTTGCAGCAACCACACCGGCCCGGCAGATCAGAATGGCAACAGCTTTGTCAGCTTTTCTGGTGAATTAGCGGTGGGCAGCTCTTTAAATAATGTTGTTAGATAATCATACGGCTCCAGACCGTTGATTTTGGCGGTTTCTACCAGACTGTAGAGTGCCGCACTGGCTTTAGCCCCTGAGGTGGTGTTAGCAAACAGCCAGGCTTTTCGGCCGATGACGAAGGGCTTTATGGCACGCTCGGCGCGGTTGTTGTCGATGTTCAATTTGCCATCGTCCAGATAGCGTATCAGTTTTGGCCATTGGTTTAGGCTGTAGGTGATGGCTTTGCTAAGTAGGCTTTCTTTGGGGATGGCGTCTTTGGATTTCTCCAGCCAATCCCACAGTTGTTGCAACAAGGGCTTGGCGACTTTCTGTCGTTCCCGGTATTTCACTTCAGCGCTCTGGGTTTTCAGTTTACTCTCCAGTGCGTACAATTTCTGGATATGGTTGATGGCCCAGTCGGCTTTGCCGGTTTTGCCTTTACCCTGGGCTTTTTGGGCTTCGACGAACTTGCGCCTGGCATGCGCCCAGCAACCGACTAAGGTCGCCTCGGTTTGCTCATAACCAGCATAGCCATCCACGTGCAGATATCCCTTGTAACCATCAAGATAGGCTTTGGGATGTTTACCACCACGCCCATCCTGGTAATCAAACAGTACCAGTTTAGGGCCTGTTGATGACTCCAGACCGCAGCCGTACACCCACATGTAACAGGTACTTTTTTCTACATCCAGCACGTTGACGGTCGTTTCATCGGCCCACAGCACCGGTTGCTCTAATAACGTGTTTTTCATTAACACCAGCAGTGGTTCCAGTTTATCAGCACAGGTAATTAACCAGCGGCTCATGGTTTGGCGGCTTAGCTCAATACCGGCTTGGCCGAACATTTTTTCCTGCCGGTATAACGGCAGGCCATAGTGCATTTTGCTGCTGATTATTTGAGCCAGCAGGCTGGGTGTTGCCATGCTTTTAGGGATAATCGCCGGCGGTACATCGGCAATTTGAATGGCTACTGTCGTGCCTTGATTTTCACACGCCCGGCAGCTGTATTTGGGCCGGATGTTTTTAATCACCCGGATTTGGGCAGGGATAAACTCTATCTGCTCACTGACTTCCTCGCCCATCCGGTGCAGCGCATGGCCACAGCAGGCACAGGTTTTATTGTCGATGTCGTGGATAACTTCTACCCGTGGCAACTCGGCGGCAATACGCGGACGGCGTGGTTTGGTGGGCTTTTCCGCTTCTGTCTGAGTCGCTTCTGGCTGTGCTTGCTCTTCATCACAGAGCTGCTCCGCTTCGTTCAGCACCTCGCCATCGCCTTGGTAGCTTTCGCTGGTGGGGCTGTATTTTTTGTACTGGGCAAGGTTGTACTGCTCTAGCAGCTGCTGCAGTTTATCTTCGAGCTGTTGATTAGCCTGCTCTAACTTGGCGATGCGCCTGTCTTTTTGAGCCAGTTTGCGCTCAAGCTTTTGCGTCTGCTCAAGCAGCATTTTCTTGAGCAGTTCCACATCGTCTGGCAAGGATTTAGGTGTCTTTTTCATGGCCGTTATTGTAACGGCCAATACGACTAAGTGCCTGTACTTATTTAGATTATTTAAGCTGCGATCTAACGGATTTATAGCCGATCGGCATATCAGCCCACGCTTTGGTATTGTAGCGGCTGATGCGGTGTCAGTTTTTGGATATCGATACCCTGCAACAGCCAGTGCCATTGCTGCTCGCTGATGGTTAATACCTTGCCTGGCATCAGTCGTGGCCAGCGGAATGTGTCTTTTTCCAGCCGTTTGTACCACAGGCAAAAGCCGGTGCTGTCCCAGTACAGCACTTTTAAGCGGGTGCGCTGGCGGTTACAGAATACAAACAGCGCACCGCTAAACGGTGATTGCTGCATGTCCTGCTCAACCAACAGCGACAGGCCATTAATGGATTTTCTAAAATCCACCGGCTGTTTATGCAGGTAAATTTTTGGCGTGTCGATAAACATCTTCATGGTTAAAGCGCCCGGACTAATGCAGCTAACCACAAAGCATCCGTGCCGGGCGGTAAGTGCAGCTCAACATCGCGCTTTTTCAGCAGCATTGGCTGGCTAAGCAACATGCCTTGGGGCGTCAGTTCAACAAAGCCGGTATTATCATCCTGCTGCCAGGCGAGAAGTTGCCGCTTACGATAGCTGAAATAAGTCGGGTCAATGCCTTGTTGTTTTGCAAATTCGGTTTGAGTTAGCCCACTAACTTTATGCTGGTCAAACAGCGCCAGCCATTGTTCGGTTGTTCTGCGGATCATGTGAAACCCCTGTCTGGTAGTAGATTCAGACAGGGTAAGAAGATTTAGCTAAGCTTGGAATGTGCGGTTCGGGTTACGCTTACGATAGAATAAAGAAAGTTGGCGATAGAGTGGAGTTTGTCAGTCAATTAGGCATATCTGAATCAGAAGAAAAACTGGCAAAACCTTGGAAAGTGAGTGAACCAAATAGTTATGTCAAGCCGTCTGTTAAAGGTGCCTCTGAATTTGGTGATACGAAAAGACCTTACAGTGATCCATCACCTGAGAACACCGATGAAAAAGTTAGTTCTGATAAGAAAACTGGTGGTCAAGGCAGTGAAGGTTCAGGAAACGATCCAACGTCAAAGCCACACACGAAGCATACAAAGCCAAATCCGAATAGGAACAACCTTGTTCCTGCAAATGTACAGTTGAAAATTTCGGATAAAAAATGCTCAGGAATTTTCAGAGAATTAAAAGCTACTTTGAAACATGACGAGCATCCAAATAGCTTGGCAATAATGTTACGTATCTTCGTCGAGCTTTCACTGAGTTGTTACATCGATAACAATTCGATTCAGTTAGAACATAACAAAACTGGTTTACATGATAAGGTCGTAAAGGTGACTAATCATTTGCTAGAGATGAAAAAGCTGACAAGTAAACAGTGTAGTGCAATTCAGGCATCATCAAGCAATTCTCTGAAAAGTAATGGTGCGTTACAGCAGTACATCCATAACAATCACATGTTCCCTGAAAGAACATCCGTAAACGGGATGTGGGACAACTTCGAGCCACTATTTATTGGGATATGGTCGTAATTAGTTATTGGAAGATCTTGGCTAAGTCGTGGGTTATTACATATTTGGACAGTGCCGGTTTAACCGGCCTTGTCCAATAAATGGTTTGTGGGAATAACGATTGTCGGCCCATAAATCATGACTTCGGAGCCTTTTTTCTTTTCTTGGGCAGTGTAACTTAAGAAATAAGAGTCCTGTCTGTATTGGCTGTAAATTTTACGAATTTCTGGGGTGTCGTCGTAAGAAACTATCCATGGATGCTCAACACCTGACATCGCTTTTTCTATTTTTACATGGTCATCATGCGAGTAAAAGTTTCTGTATAGACCTGAGCCTTTTACATAATATGGTGGATCAAGATAAGTGAGAGATTTTTTAGGTAATTTAGGGATTACATCATTGATAAAATTCAATGCGTCCAAATTATATACATTAATTCTATCTTTAAATCTTCCGATTAACTCTATTCTTCTTACTAAATCTTCTTTATTGAATCGAACATCAAGCTTCCATTTTCCTGATTGATCTTTACCGCCAATAACCCCAGCCTTCAATATACCTGACCGATTTGTTCGATTCAGGAAAAAGGTTGCCAGTGCAACTTCAAGCATTGAGTGGTTTTCAATGTTTCCTAAAACATGTTTTTGGCGATGCCACTGCTCCATTGTAATCGGAGTATCCAAAACTAAACGACACAAGTTTTCGGTATCATGAACTGCTGATTGCCAAAAGGAGTAAACTGCATAATCAAGATCGTTGATATGGATTTGTGATGCATATTCATGAAAAAGCAACTCTAAAGCCACCCCAGCGCCACCTGCATATGGCTCGGCGTAGTGTCCATCCAATAGGCTATTTTCTTCAAAAATACCTTTGATAAAGTGAGAAAATTTACCTTTACCACCAGGGTAGCGTAAGGGGGTTGAAAAAGTTTTCATGCTAAATTAATCATAAAATATCATTCCTATGATGGTATATAAACATATTACATCAGCTTTGGCCAGCTTTTTTATCTCCAGATGGCTTCAAGAAATGGTTTGTATTCGTCCGCGATATCTTTTAACTCGGATGGTATAGGGGCAGACGCTGAACCATGTACAAACAGGTTAAAGTGATCTATTGAACCTACAGAGTCTGTCGACGATGCTCTCTTTGATATAGTTTTACATTGTTCTGCAGTAATCAAATTTACGCTTGCCAGGTGAGTAGCGACAGCTCTAACTTTTGTCGAAAGTTTATCATCTAGCCCGACTTTCTTCCCATTGTCATCTCTTAAAACGGGTGTCGCTCCTGCTTTATTGTTTGTGATGTGGGTATCGCACGTTACTTCAATAAACACTCTGAAAGTAACTGCTGCAGCATTGGGAAGTTTTTGTACGTCAATCCCTTTTCGTAGTTCCCTATATATTTCGTTAATACGACTATTGGCGATATTCAGAGACCAAGGAATTAGGTATTTTCGGGCCTTTGACGAAGGTTTGGCGTTAGGCCTTTTATCTTTTATAGCTTGCTCCGTTGGGAGCTCGGAACTGTTTGGAGTGAAATTAGGTTTGGTATCTGAGCTATCTACCCCTTGGGATTTATTTTTATTGTGCTTGTCGACTTCAGCTAGCTTAGAGGGCATAAGTTCTGGCGGAATGTGGCTTACAAAGGTCTTTCTATCCTCATCATTTCTGATGTCATTAACGTTGTAACCCTCATGAACAAACATTTGAACAGCAAATTCTACTGACGGAGCGATATATCTCAGGTCTAATACCGGAACTAATTCCTTGTTTTCAATTTTTAGTGCGAACGCTTGTTGGGCTGGGGTAGATGAAAATAACCGAGTAAGAGTTGTAACATCGATAGAAAAAACATCTTTTATACAACTTGCACTGAAAATGTGACTATTGTCTTTCACTAATTCTCGTACCTGCCGACCAATTGATTGGACACCAGTTTGCCTGGCTCTCCTCTCATCACGGATATCACTGCTCCAATCTACTCGACCCACCCCATTATTTTGACCTGTATGCTTCAATTCTATCCATATATCGCCCTCCGCTCGTGAATTTACAACTGAGCAATCTATAGTCGTAGGCAATACACCATTTAGTTTCGCTTGGGCAGCAAAGAAACTCTTTAGCAGTTTTTCCTCTGGGCACAGATCTGGCTTGGTCAACAGTTTCAACGCGGTGAGCCGACGATTGCCTTCAAGAACAATATAGGAACCTTCTGAATCAGGGGTAACGAGTTGCAATTCCGTAGGGTCAAGACCATGCGTAGCTATGTGCTCGGCTAGACGGAGAATTTTCTTTGCATCATCAGGGTCTGCCATCATAAGCTCTATTGCTTCTCTCTGATTTTGAGCAACATCTCCACCGAATCTTACATTCTCTTGGTCAAGTTTAAGTAGGGCTAAAGGAATTTCCTGTATTTGTCGTTTCAATTAACCATCTCCGTGTTTCTTAAATAAGTACTTATTGATTCAGTCAGCTTTTCTAGGGTTGTCCAATTATGTTTGATCGAACTCACTTTTTCCCTAGCGGATGGAAGAATATTGGACCAAACGCCTTTCACTCCAGTGAGTTGAGTAAGAATTCTATGAAGTGAGATACTATCAGCCTTTTGAGGAACAAGGTAGGTCACAATTCCCATCTGATATTTTTCATTAGGTCTTTGTTCAAATTCTATAGCAGCCAAATAGTTATTATTACTTTGAATATCTGCAATCAGTACTCTCCGTTTTAAACTCCGTGCTGAATCCAAATACGACCATTGCCGATAACCCTCTGGCTTAGTAAGCGGAATATATCTTGTCAGTTCATCTGGTTCCCGTATCTTTGCACTAAAGCCTTCATAGGTATTCAAATGCTCGATGGCTTTAATAAACGTATCGAAACCTGCTGGAAGTGCTCTAGCGCGCTCGTAGGTGCTGTTTAAGCGGCCTGTACCAACGGTAGAGTCGGCATTATCACCCTGAGCACTACTAAGCTGATTGGTGTCTACCGGCGGCCTGACGATGGTGGCGGATCTATACTCACATTGCTCTTTGGTGGGTTTATCCGGCTCTTTACCGGCAATATCACCAAACCTGTCTGTAGGCAGGTTAAATATCTCAGTAGCTGCGTTTTTATTCGGTGCTTGCTGACTTTGAAAGGGTTTGCCTTGCTGCCCAGGAACTACACGGGTGCCGCCCCAGCCTGGCTTTTTCTCGTTATCAGGTTTGTCTTCGCCATCTTTGGCTCGGTTGTTGTCGTTGTCACGATACACGGTCAGGTGCCGGAAGGGGAAAGCCGCAGAGCAGCGAACGAGTGACAATACCAGGTAACGCCATTTATTCGGATCAGCCGTAGGGAGCATTTTGCAACGGGCGCTCAGGTTCGTGTTGCCGGCAAACGGAAAATTACTTTCAATATGCGCCGCTACGCCATTTACACGACTTTTTAGCATGGCGTCGTGCACTGCTGTGGCACCTGACCAGGCTTCGGGAGAATTTAGAATTCGGGCCAGTATCCAGCCGTCTTGGTCCGAAAAACGCTGGCGTAGCCCAATAACTTCGCGCTGTTCTTCCGGTTCCGACCAGGTGTGTTCCATATTCAGCACGGCATGCAAATTGTGTTTTAGGTCACCCGAGAAAATCACATCTGCCAGGTTGGTCGACACGGCATAGTAAAACCGCACCAGCTCAGCCATTGGGATTAAAATGCCGTAAGGGTCACCGCCATATTCTACTGCAACCATTTTGCTGAAATACCCGTCTTTGCCAAATTTGTAATGCGTATAGGGAATGATGTACTGGTTATGCTCTTTGGCACTGGCATTTAACACTTGGCTGGTATGCTCAGAAATCTCTAACCCTTTGAACTCGGTCAGTTGCCCGGCAAGCTGCTGCTGACACTCACTGTTGCGCCAGATAGAGCCAACACACACCGCCGGCAGCTGGCCGGTACCAATACAGATTGTTTGTTGTTCTGTGTAATCCACCAAACCGCTGGATGCAGATGCCAGCTTGTTAGGGGGCAGAGCGCTAATATCAGGTGTTTTGAACGGGGTTATAACAATTTGCAGTACTGGCTCGCGGGGGAGCTTGGGATTGGGCTGAATGGCACCGAACCAATCAACCCGCCAGTAACGATTATCGGAGGGGAATTCCTTGATCCGTGGAATCCCCTTCACTAGGCCACTCCGCTACTACTACGAAGTGGCGGTACAAAATAGCGATGTGCAGTACAAAATAGCATTGTAGAGTACTATTTAGCGTTGTAAGTCACAAATATCCTCACCAGCTGCCTGTCGATCGGCATGGTAGCTAGAGCGCACGAAGGGGCCGCAAGCTGCATGTTTAAAGCCGATTTCGTTGGCAAAGGCTTTAATTTCATCAAACTCTGCAGGTGGCATAAAGCGTTTTACCGGCAGGTGGTGTTTGCTGGGTTGCAGGTACTGGCCTACAGTTAGCATATCGACGTTGTGTTCGCGTAAATCACGCAGTACTTCTAATAGCTCTTCCGTGGTTTCGCCTAAGCCAACCATTAAACCGGATTTGGTAGAAACTTCCGGGTGAGCTGCTTTAAAGCGTTTTAATAGCTGTAGTGACCATTTATAGTCAGCACCCGGCCGCGCCAGTTTGTACAGGCGAGGCGCGGTTTCCAGGTTGTGGTTAAACACATCTGGCGGGCTCTTGCTTAATATTTCTAAGGCAACATCCATACGACCACGGAAGTCAGGCACCAGCACTTCAATCTTGATCTCTGGACTGTATTTACGAATAGCGTCGATACAATCAGCAAAATGCTGGGCGCCACCATCACGTAAGTCATCGCGGTCAACAGAGGTAATTACCACATATTTGAGCTTCATATCGCGAATGGTCAGTGCCAATTTTTCTGGCTCTTCGGCGCTAGGTGGCAGCGGCCGACCATGTGCTACATCGCAGAAGGGGCAGCGGCGGGTACAAATAGCCCCTAAAATCATAAAGGTGGCGGTACCGTGATTAAAGCATTCCGATAGGTTAGGGCAGGACGCTTCTTCACAAACCGAGTGCAAACCGTGCTTGCGCAAGGCGCCTTTAATTTCGTCGATACGTTCGGTGCTTTTCGGTAATTTAATTTTCAGCCATTCGGGTTTACGTAGTAACTCTTCGCGCTCCGTTGGCAGTACTTTAACGGGGATCAGCGCCATCTTATCGGCATCGCGCAGTTTTACACCGGGTTCCATACGTGCTGTTTTGGTCATATCAGTTATCTAACCCCGTTTTAAACACTGGCTCGCTAATGGCCAGATGTTGTTGAAATAATGCAGCCAGTTGCGTACTGGCGTCAGAAACCTGTTGTGGCCCGCCTAAATCGGCACTTTTAACCATTTGCATGCCAGCATAACCACAAGGGTTAATTTGGCTGAAGGGGGCCAGATCCATATCGACATTTAAAGCCAGACCATGAAAGCTACAGCCTTTGCGTATTCTTAGCCCTAATGAGGCAATCTTAGCGCCATCAACATAAACACCAGGCGCGTCACTTCTGGCTGTGGCACTAATTTGATATTTGCCAAGCAGTTCAATTAAGATTTGCTCTAGCATTGTAACCAGTTGGCGCACCCCCAGATTGCGACGTTTAATGTCGAGTAACACATAGGCGACGAGTTGACCAGGACCATGATAGGTTACCTGACCACCGCGGTCGACTTGTACCACCGGGATCTCACCTGGAAATAGCAGGTGTTCCGCTTTACCCGCCTGGCCCTGAGTAAATACTGGCTTATGTTCCAGTAACCAGATTTCGTCCGGTGTTTCGCTGTTACGCTGATCGGTAAATTGCTGCATGGCTTGCCAGATCTGGGTGTAATCTTGCAGGCCAAGGTCACGGATCACAAGTTGCTGAGTGACAGACACGACATACTCCGTAGAAAAACTGGCGGCATTATAATGCTAACTGGCATTAATACGAATACTTCTGCTGGGCTAACCGCCTTAGAGTACGTATCGTACCAGTTCTATTTTGCCAAGCTCAGTGTACAGCAGTTCGATATGCTCTTTACTGGTAACAGTAACTTTGACCGAAACTGAGTGATAATTGCCTTTAGCACTGGGTTTTACCGTAGGGCTATAGTCGGTGGCTTCAGTATGTTGCTGAATTACTGCCATCACATCGTCTACCAGTCGTGTTTCGGCCAAACCTAACACTTTAAAATTAAACTGGCAGGGGAACTCCAGATACTCATCAAATTTGGTATTTTTAACTTCAGTTACCATTATGCTGTCTCTATACCGTTAGCTAACTTATTCTAACAAAAAATCCCGGCATGTGCCGGGACTTCTATTTGAAAACCAGCTGGGCTTAATTAAATTTCATTTTAATATAGTCGATCATCCGACCAAAAAAGCCGCCTTTTTCCACGCTTTCTAATGCCACTAGTGGATACTCGGCAATATCTTGCTCAGCGGTGCGCAGGTAAATTTTTCCCACTACCTGACCCTTAGATATAGGGGCGACCAACTGCTGATCCAAGCTAATTTCGGCTTTTAAGTTACGGCGTTGACCACGAGGTAAGGTAATAGGGGTACTTTGGGCTAAACCTAGTTCAATAGTTTCTTTCGCACCTTGCCAAATACGTTGATCAGCAAATTTCTCACCGGCCTGATAAGGCGCGAAGGTTTCAAAGAAACGAAAGCCGTAGGTGAGAAGCTTTTTGTTTTCTGCAGCCCGGGCGCGCTCGTTAGCGGTACCCATTACTACTGAGACTAACCGCATACCTTCACGAGTGGCTGAGGTAATTAAGCTAAATCCCGCTTCTTTGGTATAGCCGGTTTTAATACCATCTACTTCTAGGCTGCGGTCCCATAGTAGTGAGTTACGGTTAGACTGGCGAATATTGTTATAAGAGAACTCGCGTTCTGAATATAGTGCATACAGATCAGGTACATCGCGGATTAAGGCACGCGACAATACTGCCATATCACGTGGTGTGGTGTATTGGTCTTCTAAATGTAAACCATGGCTATTGCTGAAACGCGAGTTAACCATACCTAAGCGTTCGGCATGTGCGTTCATTAAGTCGACAAAAGCCCCTTCGGTACCGGCAATATGCTCGGCCATCGCCACACAAGCATCGTTGCCTGATTGGATCATAATACCGCGCGCTAGGTCTTCAACTTTTACCTGAGTGCCCACTTCAATAAACATTAATGAGGAACCCGGAAAGTTCTTTGACCAGGCGCGCTCACTGACGGTGACCATATCTTCTAAACTGATGTTGCCTTGTTTCAGTTCCATACCGATAACATAGATGGTCATCATCTTGGTCAAACTGGCTGGAGCCAGTGACATATCGGCATTTTCTTCTGATAATACTGTACCGGTGTCGTAATCCACCAGAATATGGCCCTTGGCAGCCACCGTGGGGGCTTGCGGTGTGACCGTTTGCGCGCTAACTGTGGCGGTAAGACACACGCTGCTAATGGCTAGCGCGGCGGCACTGATAATATATTGGTAACTAGTCATGGCACCTATTCTTTATTTTAAGTTATGTTGATTCTAGTAATTAGCCACATTGGCGGCTATCGAAAAAAAAGGCTTCAGGGTAACTTGCTGCCCGAAAGCGGCTTAGCCAGTTTTGCGCTTGTTGCATATCTGAAGTTGGACCAACTAATAAGCGGAATAAGCCATTACCGGCACGAACTTCAGTTGGCACAGACCATTGCTTAGCGATTTGTTGCTGTAATTGCGTAGTACGGTTGTTATCGCTGCTCGCAAGTAACTGAATATAGCATTGTCTGGCCAAGGATACCGCTGAGCCTGCAGCCGCTGGTGTTTGCTGCGCCAGCATCGCCGGCGATTTTAACAATTCAACCTTAACCCTGGCTGTACCACGTTGCAACATACCAATTTTATAAGCAGCCGAGTAAGATAAATCAATTACCCGGTCTTGATGGAAGGGACCGCGATCATTAACCCGGACAATAGCGCTTTGATTATTGTCGAGGTTTGTAACTTTAACATAAGAAGGTAAGGGTAGCGTTTTATGGGCGGCGGTCATGGCAAACATATTATAGACCTCACCATTAGAGGTGTAATGACCATGAAATTTATTACCGTACCAAGAAGCAATACCAGTTTCTTCGTGTTGGGTAATATGCGCCCTTGGCAAATAGTTTACCCCAAAGATATTGTAAGGGTTATTACCACCACGGCTTAACGGCTCGGCTTTGGGGGCCGGATCGGTCATTTCCAGCAAAGTTGGCAGCCGGGTGGGTATACTATCTTGGTCCTGCTGATAACGGCCGGCATTAGGAGAGACCATTTTCTTGTTGGTTGTTTTTGTTTCAGGTACTGACTGTTTGCTACTACAGGCCGTTAAAAATAGGCCCGTTAACAGGCAAATGCAGCTAAAGAATATTCTTGTCATATCAGGTCTTGGCTAAACTACGTTTATGAGTACTTACCGACATTATGACGCCAAAAGCGGCCATCATCGTCACCATAGAAGTGCCGCCATAGCTCACCAGTGGCAATGGCACTCCAACAACAGGTAAAAGCCCAGACACCATACCAATATTCACAAAAACGTAAACAAAAAATGTCAGGGTAAAGCTGCCGGCTACTAGCTTACTATAATTATCCTGCGCCCGGGCAGCGATTAGCAAGCCCCGGCCAATAATAAACAAATAGATAACTAACAACACCAGCACGCCAATCAATCCAAATTCTTCACTAAGCACTGAGAAAATAAAATCGGTATGGCGTTCGGGCAAAAACTCTAGCTGCGATTGTGTACCTTGTATCCAGCCTTTACCATCAATGCCACCGGAGCCAATAGCAATTTTAGATTGAATAATATGGTACCCCGAACCTAGAGGATCGCTTTCGGGATTTAAGAATGTAAGTACCCGGCGCCGCTGATAATCATGCATAAAGAAGGTCCAGAGCACCGGGGCAAAAGCCGAGATGAGCGCTGTGACTAAACCAATGAGTTTCCAACTCATCCCTGCCATAAAAAGCACAAAGATACCGGCGGTAGAAATTAAAATGGCAGTACCCAAATCAGGTTGCTTGGCAATCAACAGCGTTGGCACAGCACACATTAAGAAGCCAATAAGCAGATGATGGATACGAGGTGGTAAATTGTGCGAGGCGATAAACCAGGCTATCGCCATAGGCACGGCGAGTTTCATAATTTCAGATGGCTGAAACTTCATAAAACCGAGGTCCAGCCAGCGCTGAGCACCTTTACCGATATGGCCAAACAGTAATACGCAGATGAGTAAGATTGTGCCGAATAAGAATAATGGCAATGACCAACGTCGGATAGTTTGTGGGTTAATTTGCGCAAAACCAATCATTACAGCAAAGGCGATGCCCAGCCTGATAACCTGGCCTTCTACCATGCGTTCACTTTGGCCAGAAGCACTGTAAAGTACCAGCAAACCGTAACCGATGAGTGCCAGTAAACCAAGCAGTAATGGCGTATCGATATGAAAAAACGCCAGTTTACTAATTCTATTTTTGGGGCTAACCAAGCTATCATTCATCTTTGTTAACTCCGGCACTAAAATAATAGTCGAGCATTTGGCGGGCAATTGGGGCTGCAGTGCTGCCACCACCACCAGTGTTTTCAACGGTAACAGCGATAACGATAGTTGGCGCATCTGCGGGGGCATAACCAATATACATGGCATTGTCGCGGTGGCGTTCATTAATCGCATTAGCATCATATTTGGCGTCTTGCGCTATGCTAACAACCTGAGCTGTACCTGTTTTACCGCCGGCAGTATAACTCGCGCCACGAAATGCATTAAAGGCCGTGCCTTTTTGGGTATTGACCGTTTGTAGCATGGCATCGCGCACAACCTGCCAGTTACTTGGGTTTACCACAGGAGTGACATTTTTTAAGCTGGTACTTACCGTGTCGGTACCCAGCTCGTTAGTTAGCTCTTTAGCCAGATGGGGTGTGGGTTGCTGACCATCGTTTAGCAACACGGCTGTTGTGACCAATAACTGCAATGGTGTGGTGGTCCAGTAACCTTGCCCTATACTTACCGCCACCGTATCGCCATGGTACCAGGGTTGATTATGCCGGGCGCGTTTCCAGCCACGGGAGGGCATATTGGTATTTGATTCCTCAAAAATATCAACACCACTTTTTTCACCAAAGCCCATACTTTGCATATAGTCAGAGATACGATCGATCCCCAGTTTTACGCCCATATCATAAAAGAACGTATCGCAGCTCTCGACAATAGCACTGTAAACATCTACCCAGCCATGCCCCCAGCGTTTCCAGTCACGATAGCGATGTTCTACTCCTGGTAATTGGAAATAACCAGGATCCCAAACGCGGGTTGTTGGAGTAATGGTATTCGTTTCCAGCCCTAGCAGGGCTAAATGCGGTTTAATAGTAGAAGCCGGTGGATAAATGCCTTGAGTGACGCGATTAATCAGTGGCCGGTCAGGTGAATTGAGCAAAGCATTATAGTTTGTGCTACTGATACCATGCACAAACAGATTAGGATCGTAGCTGGGGTTACTGTAGAACGCCAGTATCGCACCATCGCGCGGATCCATTGCCACAATGGCCCCACGTTTTTCCAATAAAATTTGTTGCGCGGTTAATTGCAGGCCGACATCTAGATTAAGTCGGATATTTTTGCCAGAACTGGCTGGCACAAAGCGCAATACCCGAATTAAGCGGCCGCGGTTATTGACCTCCACTTCTTGATAGCCCATGGTGCCATGCAGTTCTGCTTCATAATAGCGCTCTAAGCCAATTTTGCCGATATCCCGAGTGGCCGCGTAGTTGGCGAGTTGCTCATTTTCTTCTAAACGACTTAGATCGCTGGTATTGATACGGCCAATATAACCCAGTGCATGGGTAAAAAGATCGCCAAACGGATAATGACGGCTCAAGCGGGCTTCCACGGTGACACCGGGGAAACGATGCAAGTTCACCGAGACAATTGCCACTTCTTCATCATTAAGTTGTTCTTTAATCGCAATGCTGTTAAAGCGCCGTTGCTGGCGTACTTCTTTTAGAAAATTGGTTTGTTGTTCTTCACTGATTTCAATTAGTTCGGCTAGCGCTGTTAAGGTGGCGGCCATATCATCAATTTGTTCTGGCACCAGTTCTAATGAGAATACCGGCCGGTTATCTGCTAATAAGATACCGTTGCGGTCGGTGATCAAGCCGCGGTTTGGCGCCAACGGCACAACTTTAATGCGGTTACCCTCTGAGCGGGTTTGATACACCTGATACGAACTGACCTGTAGATGATACATATTAACAATGATGACACCGAACATCAGTACCACAAAAGCCATAGCAAACAGCGCCCGGTGATTAAATAATCGGGTCTCTGCTGCAACATCTTGCATGGCAACGCGTTTTTTTAGCATGCTTACTCGCGGTGGTAGGGATGGTTAGTACTGATACTCCAGGCCCGATAAAGTGCTTCAGCCAGCACTACCCGCACCATGGGGTGTGGCATAGTCAGTGCTGACAGTGACCATTTTGCTTCACTGGCAGCGATACAGGCAGGGGCTAGCCCTTCCGGGCCGCCTACCAGAAAGCAAATATCGCGGCCATCGTGTTGCCATTCTTGTAGCTTGCCTGCAAGTTGCGGGCTACTCCAGTTGGCGCCTGTTACTTCTAATGTAACGATCCGGCTGCCTTTGGGCACGGCGGCGAGCATTTTCTCGCCCTCTTGCTCCAGAATACGTTTAATATCGGCGTTTTTCCCGCGTTTACCCGCAGTAATTTCTACCAGCTCAAAGGGTAAATCACGTGGGAAGCGGCGGGCATATTCCTCAAAGCCAGTTTGTACCCAGGCAGGCATTTTGGTACCTACGGCAATCAGGACTAACTTCATAACTGCTTAACCGCCCCAGAGTTTTTCCAATTGATAAAAATTCCGGCTTTCGTCCAACATCACATGCACTACCACATCACCCAGATCCAGTAACACCCACTCACCGGATGCTTCACCTTCAATGCCTAATGGCTGCACGCCTGCTTTTTTAACTTCTGTCGCCAGATACCCGGCAATAGACTTGGTATGACGGTTAGAAGTTCCCGAGCAAATTACCATAAAATTGGTTACGCTAGATTTGCCGCGTACATCCAGGGTTACGATGTCACGGGCTTTCATGTCGTCGATTTTGTCTGCTACAAAAGCGACCAGTTCGTTAGTTTGCACCTTTTATCCTCAGTGGCAATGAAAAGGCGGCATTTTACCACAGTTTGGGCCCTAGCAACCATATAGTCGTTGCTGGCGAATATACTGCAATACGGCAGGGGTTAACATGGCTTGTACTTCAGCATTTAAGGGCAATTGTTGTCGTACAAAGGTGGCACTTTCTGCAAAGTCCGGATTATCGAGGAGCAGAATAACACCTGCATCTTGCGTTGTTAATTGATTAAGGCTACCGCCATAGTCTTGTATCAACGCTGGGGCATCCCCTTGCTCTGCAGCATAACCGGGGCGGCGACAGACAATTAGATGCGCCAGTGTGAGTATCTGCTGCCATTGGTGCCACTGTTTAAAATAGAGCAGCGAATCCATACCAATAATAAAGGCTAACGGCTGATCGGGTAATTGCTGCTTTAGCTGCCGTAAGCTATCCACGGTGTAAGAGGGCGCCTGCCGGTTTAACTCTAATGGCTCTAACTGCATCTTGGGCTCATTTGCAATCGCCAGTTTTACCATTGCGCTGCGCTGTACACTGCTAACGCCCGGTGTTGCACGGTGTGGCGGCAAGTGGCAAGGCATTAGCCGCAGGCTGGCCAGTTGGCAGTGCTCCAATACGTAGCGGGCACAAGCTAAATGCCCTTGATGAATAGGATCGAAGGTGCCGCCAAAAATGCCGATAGGCTTGTTAATAATAAGCCCTTTAGTCATAAGCCTGTTGCAACGAAAAGACCCGGGCTAGCGGATGGCAAAATAAGGTTACCAGATGAGCCAAGGCCAGCAGCGGATCGCTGAGTTGACCAGCTTTAAATTGCCGGTCAAAAGCAGCAAGCTCTTGCAGTAAGTATTCTTGCCAGCGCACCGTTAAGCGTTTGATGGCTTGCTGATACAGCGGCTGCCGTTTTGGCCAAATGGCTAACTGTTTAAACTGCGCAGTTAAATCGCCTTTTTGCTCTGCCAGACTTAACTGACGTAGCTGCAGCAATTCTTTTTGTAATTGCCAGGCAATAATTACCGGCTCGGTATCTTGCTCGAGTAGGCGTTTAAGGCGATGTAGTGCTTCGGCACTGTTGCCTGTTAGCACGGCATCGATTAGCTGAAATACGTTATAGCTGGAATGATCAGCCAGAAAACGACTAAATAGCGCGGCATCAACCCGCTGTTCCGGATGGGTTAATGCCAGCTTTTCCAGTTCTTGCCGCGCGGCGAGTAAATTACCGGCACAGTGTTGCTGCAACAGCTGAAGTGCATCTGAGGTTAATTGTACTTTAAGTTGCTGGGCACGTTGTTGTAACCATTGCTTTTGCTGCCGTTCATCCAGCGGGTAGATAGGCACTTGCACCGCTTGCGTTTGTAATTGCTTAAACCACGCCAGCTTACTCACTTCACTGTGGCTGCGGCTACCATGAATGACCAGCACAATATCTTGATGTAGCTGGTTCGCCAATTGTTTTAGCTGATCGTTTACGCCAGCCGCTGGTTTAGCCTGAGTGAGTTCCAGTTCCAGTAAGCGGCGCTCGGCAAACAGCGACATGGCGCTTAATTCATTATGCAAATCTTGCCAATCAAATTGGGCATCGGCACTAAAACTTAAGCGCTCTAAAAAGCCCTGTTGCTTGGCGGCGACACGAATTTCTTCTACGGCTTCGAGTTTTTGCAGCGGCTCTTCGCCAAAAATAAGGTAGCAGGGCGCTAAGCCCTGCGAAAGGTGCGTGGCTAGCTGATTAGCATACAGCTTTTGCATTAGCCCAAGCGAGCCAGTTGGCGAATAATGCGGTTAGCCGCTTGCTGGCGCAGTTCGCTGAGTAAGAGTTCAAGTTCCTGTGCCTTAGCCAGTGCGTTACTCGGGTCATCCTGATAATCGCGATACAGTTCAAACTGGTAGCGCTGTGGCTCTTCGCCCGCTAATTGAATTTGATACTCTACTTTATAGATAAGCTCATATTCTGCTACCTGACCATTAGCAAAAAGCGACAGCGTGCGGCGCTCTAAGGTATCGCGGATCAAATGTAATGCTGGCTTGTCAGCTTGATAGCTGGTGATAAGCTCAACCTTGTTTTGCTGAAAACGCTGGGTCAGCAAAGCCGCCAGCTCAGAATGCGCCTCGCTTTGCACATAAATAGCCGGATACTGGCTCAGAGGTAAGCTGCCACGCAGGTGAAAACCGCAGCCCGCCAGCAGACTGGCGGCCAACCAGAGTATCGCTAACCTAGCCAGAGGCAAACGGGCCGCCATCTTAACCTACCACCAGATTTAACAGCTTACCTGGTACATAGATAACCTTGCGGATACTGACACCTTCCAGATAACGCTGCACGTTTTCGTCCAGTTTGGCGATGGCTAAAACTTGCTCCTGATCGGCTGCGGCCGCTACCGTGACTTTTGCGCGAACCTTGCCATTAATTTGCACCACTACCAGCTTTTCATCTTCAACCAGCGCTGCTGCGTCAACTACTGGCCAACTTACTTGCTCAATGCTTTGCGTATTACCAAGTGCTTTCCACAAATGTTGAGCAATATGCGGGGTAATAGGGTTTAGTAATTGCAGCAAAGCAGTACAAGCTTCAGCCATAACTGCGCGGTCTAATGGCGTTGCCAGACTGGCTTTTTGCAGCTTATTGGTTAGCTCCATTACGGCGGCAATAGCGGTATTAAAGGTATAACGACGGCCGATATCGTCGGTCACTTTGGCGATGGTTTTATGCAGCTCGCGGCGTAAGGTTTTTTGCTCGTCATTTAACGCGCTCAGCTCTAACTCACCCGCCGCACCGGCAGCTTGCACTTCGGCTACTAGGGTATAGATCCGTTTTAAGAAACGATGCGCGCCCTCTACCGCTGAGTCTGACCACTCCAGCGTTTGCTCTGGCGGTGCAGTAAACATCATAAATAAGCGTACGGTATCGGCACCGTATTGATCGATAACTTTTTGCGGGTCAATGCCGTTGTTCTTCGACTTTGACATTTTGCTCATGCCCGCAGAAAGCACCGGCTGACCATCGCTTTTCAGCGTAGCCTGCGTAATACGGCCTTTTTCATCACGTTCAATTTCGACATCTTGCGGTGAGAACCATTGCTGACCGCCATTGGCTGTTTCACGATAGAAGGTTTCGGCTAATACCATACCCTGGCACAGCAAGCGCTTAAAAGGCTCGTCGCACTGTACTAAGCCAACATCACGTAATAGCTTATGGAAGAAGCGCGCATATAACAGGTGCAAAATAGCGTGCTCAATACCGCCAATATACTGATCAACCGGCAGCCAGTAATTGGCTTTTTCCGGATCCAGCATGGCTTTGTCATAATCTGGGCTACAGTAACGCGCATAGTACCAGCTCGACTCCATAAAGGTGTCGAAGGTATCGGTTTCATGAAAAGCTTCACTGCCATTAAAGCTGGTTTTAGCCCACTCAGCATCGGCTTTAATCGGCGAAGTTACGCCATCCATCACCACATCTTCAGGTAAGATAACCGGCAGGCGATCTGCAGGTACCGGCACCACTGAGCCATCAGGCAGGTTTAACATCGGGATAGGGGTACCCCAGTAACGCTGGCGTGAGACGCCCCAATCGCGCAGGCGGTAATTTACTTTAATTTCGCCTTTACCTAAGCTGCCTAGCTTGTCGGCAATGGCTTTAAAGGCGGCGTCAAAGTCTAAACCATTAAAGTCGCCTGAGTTAAGCAGCAGGCCTTTTTCGGTATAGGCCGCGGTGTCTAAGCTTGTGGCGCTGCCATCAGCAGCCGTCACCACTTGCTTGATTGGCAATTGATACTTGGTAGCAAATTCATAATCACGTTGATCATGGCCAGGTACTGCCATTACCGCGCCTGAACCGTAATCCATCAGTACAAAATTAGCTACCCATACCGGTACTTGTTCGCCAGTCAGTGGATGAATCGCATAAACGCCGGTCGCGCAGCCTTTTTTCTCCATGGTGGCCAGTTCAGCTTCGGCCATTTTGCCGCCCTTTATCTCTTCAATAAAAGTCGCTAAGATGCTGTTGGTTTTCGCTGCCGCCAGTGCTAACGGATGCTGGGCTGCAACAGCCACATAGGTGACACCAAATAAGGTATCCGGGCGGGTGGTGTACACTTCCAGTTCACTGTCCTGGCCTGCAATAGCAAAGCGGATATTGACGCCCTCTGAGCGGCCAATCCAGTTTTTCTGCATGGTACGCACTTGCTCTGGCCATTCGGTCAGCTGCTCTAAATCTTGTAGTAGCTCTTCCGCATATTGGGTGATCCGGATAAACCACTGCGCTAATTCGCGCTGCTCAACTAAGGCTCCTGAACGCCAGCCGCGGCCATCAATGACTTGCTCGTTAGCTAGCACGCACTGATCAACCGGATCCCAGTTTACCGTGGCCATTTTTTTGTAAACCAAGCCTTTTTCATAAAGCTTAGTGAAGAACCACTGCTCCCAGCGATAGTAGTCTGGCTTACAGGTCGCCACTTCGCGATCCCAATCGTAGCCAAAACCCAAGCGTTTAAGCTGGGTTTTCATATAATCGATATTTTCGTAAGTCCACTTGGCCGGAGCAGTTTTGTGGTTAATCGCGGCGTTTTCAGCCGGTAAACCAAAGGCATCCCAACCCATAGGTTGCATCACGTTTTTGCCTTGCATCCGCTGAAAGCGGCTGACTACATCGCCAATGGTGTAGTTGCGCACATGGCCCATATGCAAACGGCCACTTGGGTAAGGAAACATGGAGAGGCAGTAAAACTTTTCTTTGCTGGGATCTTCCGTTACCTTAAAGGCATTGTTGTCTTGCCACTGCTGCTGCAGGGTGGTTTCAATCTGCTGTGGATTATATTGCTGTTGCATTTACGTCTTCCAGAAAAGTCTTATACCCGTTATCCTTGAAGCTGCAGCGGTGTTGGCTGCGCTCGCTCACCCCAATCACATAGTATTCCTATGCTCATGGGGATTCGTTCACTTGCCGCCTACCTGCATCTTCAATGATTTTGGGTATAGTGCGGGCCTGTTGGTTTGCGGCTAAGCAAGCACAGGCAAAAATTCGCTATAGCATACCTTAGCCGGGTTTTGACAACAATAAGCAGTGCTTGGTCTATACTTGTTTTAACACGCCCCAGGCGCTATGCCCTTTGTTTTCATTTGCTAACCGGAGTATGAGATGGCTGAATTTAAACAAAAGTACCAACAATGGCTCACTGAGCTCACCGAGACGCTCAATCAGGCCAGTCAACAGCAGCTACAAAATATGCTGGAATTTGCTGATACCTTTAAAGCCTATTTAAAAGCAGGTAAGGAATTAAGCGCCTATGAAAGCCAATTATTTGTAGAAACCCTAAAGCGGCAGTTTGCAGAAGCGCATGATGAAGAGCAACAACCGTCAATGTGGACCGAGGAGCTTTGGCAGCAGCTTAGTCAGATCACCGATAAAACGCAGGTCGAATGGGCCGAGCTGATTGACGATTTTAACCATCAGGGGGTTTATTATCAGGGCGAATACGTGGGAATGGGCCGCTATCGTTGCAGTCAATGTCAGCAGAGCATTGATTACACGCACCCCGCTGAGCTGCTATGCTGCGCAGATTGTGGCGGTGTGCAGTTTTTCCGTGATGGCTTGCCCGTTTAACAAAGAATAGAGCAGGGAAGTAAATTATGACAACGCAAAATGTGGCAACTAAGGTTGTTGCCTGTATTGATCCCTCTCCTTACGCGGAGGCGGTTTGTGACTATGCGGTGTGGGCGGCAATACAGTTACAGGCGCCGCTTACCGTGCTGCATGCTATTGATAAAACACAGCATACCCAAACCCCGGATTTAAGCGGCAGTATTGGTTTAGGCTCGCAGGAGATATTACTACAACAATTAGCCGAGCTGGATGAAAAGCATAGCAAGCTGGCACTAGAACGGGGTCGCTTGATGTTAGCTGCGGCCAAAACCCGGGCTGAGCACGCCGGGGTGAGTACAGTAAACGAAAACTTGCGGCATGACACCTTGTTGGAGACAGTGAAAGCACTGGAACCCGACATGCGGATACTGGTATTGGGGAAGCGGGGTGTTAGCAGCGCCGAAGCGCATGGCCAATTGGGGTTACATGTTGAACAATTGATCCGCAGTTTACAAAAGCCCATTTTGTTAACTCAGCAGCGCTACAAGGCACCGCTGCGTATAATGTTGGCGTTTGATGGCAGCGCTACCGCCCAGAAAAGCCTGGCGATGCTAGCCGCCAGCCCGCTGTGTCGTGGCCTATTGGTGCATGTTGTGTTGGCAAGCGATCGTGCTACAGACACTGAGTTACAACTTGAAGCAGCAGCCAATCAATTACGTGAAGCTGGTTTCACTACGCAAACGGCTATCGTTGCTGGTGAGCCGGAAGAGGTATTGAACCAGTACCAGCAAGAGCATCATATTGATTTGATGATTATGGGCGCTTACGGCCATTCGCGGATTCGCCAGTTTATCTTGGGGAGTACCACGACCGCTATGATTAGCAGGGCTAAATGTTCATTATTGATTTTGCGTTAAACAAACGGCGCTGTTATTGGGCTATATTAGACTAAATGTTAGGCTTAAGCGGGCAAACAAAGCCGATTTAAGCCTGTATTATCCGAAAAAAGGGCGTATCATATGCCCTCAATATCACCGCGAGCATCTAATGCCGTAGCTGATAGAGAACCCTTCCTGCTTACTAACGTTACAGAAGTCATCATGTTTAACTTCAGAACTTTCGTGGTGTTACTGATCTCCGTTGCCCTGTTTCCGGCTACGGCTTTTGCTTCTTCCGGTCCTATTGATTTGACCCTCAGCCCCATTGGTTTGATTGCCTTAGGTTTGTTTGCCTTGGCTTATATGCTGGTGATGGCTGAAGAAAAAATTCATTTACGTAAATCGAAACCGGTACTGGTTGCCGCAGGTATTATCTGGGCACTGATAGGCTGGCGCTATATGCAAGCTGGGATGCCAGAGGCTGCAGAATCGGCATTTCGCCATACTTTACTTGAGTTTTCTGAGTTAATGCTCTTTCTATTGGTAGCGATGACCTATATCAATGCCTTGGAAGAGCGGCGTTTATTCGATGCTTTGCGTGCCTGGTTAATTCGCTCGGGTTTTAGTTATAGGACCTTGTTCTGGATAAGCGGTGTACTGGCTTTTGCTATTTCGTCTTTTGCCAACAATATGACCACCGCTATGTTGATGTGTGCGGTGGTCATGAAAGTGGCTGAAGGTGATAAGAAATTTATTAATTTAACCTGCGTCAATATCGTGGTAGCCGCCAATGCGGGAGGGGCTTTTATTCCTTTTGGCGACATTACCACGCTCATGGTTTGGCAGGCAGGTATAGTGACCTTTAATGAGTTCTTTACCTTGTTTATTCCTGCGGTAGTCAATTTCTTAGTGCCGGCGGTGATTATGAGCTTATTTGTTGAAAAGCGTTCGCCAGGTGGTTTTTCAGAAGAAGTGGAATTAAAACGCGGCGCGTTGCGTATTCTGACCTTATTTTTATTGACGATTGCCACCGCGGTGGCGTTCCATTCTTATCTGGGCTTACCACCGGTATTAGGGATGATGACAGGGCTTGGTTATCTACAATTCTTTGGTTTCTTCTTACGTAAAACCTTGCCGGGTTCACTGGCACGCAAAAAAGCGATTGCTGAACGTGAAGGTGACATGGAACGGTTGCGTGCCTTGGGGCAGGTGGTACCTTTTGACGTATTTAGCCGGGTAGCTCGAGCAGAATGGGATACCCTGTTGTTTTTTTACGGTGTGGTCGTTTGTGTTGGTGGCTTGGGGTTTATTGGCTATCTGGAGCTGTTATCCACCGCACTTTATACTAATTGGAACCCGACAGCGGCTAACGTGGTACTGGGTCTGATGTCGGCAGTGGTCGATAACATCCCCGTGATGTTTGCGGTACTGACGATGAATCCGGATATGTCACATGGCCACTGGTTGCTGATTACCTTAACCGCAGGCGTTGGTGGTAGCTTGCTGTCTATTGGTTCTGCTGCGGGTGTGGCCTTGATGGGACAGGCGCGAGGTTACTATACCTTTGTTGGGCATTTAAAATGGGCACCCGTAATTCTGCTCGGGTATATTGCCAGTGTATTTTGCCATTTATGGTTAAATGCCGAACTTTTTAGTGTCTTTGGCCGTCCTTAAAGAAATGCATAAAGCCTACCAGAGTGACATTGACTTGGCGGTGGGCTAACTAAATAGAAAGCGAAACAGAGAGTATGTAATGTCGAAAAAAGTCTATTGTGTGGCGCAGTTTTTAGCAAAAGATGGGAAAGAGGCTGAATTATTTCAGGTACTGCAGAGTCTGGAGCCGAACACTTTACGGGAAGATGGTTGTTTGCAATATATCGTCACGCGGCAGATCAACAGCCCCTTCGCTGCAGGCAAGAGCTTCCCAATTGCCTTTAATGAAATTTGGGCCGATCTGGCCAGCTTTGAAGCACACTGCCAGCGTGCCGAAATAAAGCAATTTTTCGAAAAGTATTGTCTGGCCGATGATGGTCTAGCTGCTGAATGGAATGTTTGTATTTATAGCGATGAACCAGTCAATTTTGACGCGCCAATACTGGCTTAAGTTTGGATAACGTCCTAGAAAATAACCCCTGCTTTGACGTAAACAAGTAGCCGGTCAGGCTACTTGTTTTTCCGCCAGGTGCAATTCCATTAAAGCCTTTAGTAACCGGAACAGACGGATAGAGGCATCAATTTCTTCGCGCCTATTGGTCAGGCTTTCTACGTTTAAGCCCAGTGGAATGTCCAGAGCAGCACAATGCTGCAAAATTTGCTGTAGATTATCACGACAAATTTTTATGGATTCATTTAGCGGGTTTTCGGCGTCCAGAATACGGTACTTACTGCCCTCGGGTACTGAAATACCCAACCAATGCATAAACTCCAGCGTTTGCTCACCACCGCAAGGCGTGAAGGTCAGAATGATCCGTTTCGGGCTAATAGCTTGCTGCTTGCAGCTTCGGGCATAGCTGGTCAGCAGATCAATTGTTGCCTGCGCGTTATATACGGCTTGCGAGATAAAAAATTCACAGCCTTGGGCTGACTTTTCAATTAGTCGTAAGTGCTCATTGCCTTTTTTGGCATGGCGCTCGGCAATGGCCACGCCGCCTAAATAAAACTTAGCACTATGGTTAGCCAAATGCTGATAGGCTTCGGGTAAACTAAGTTTAATCTCACCATTTGACGATGGGCTGCCTACCAACACCAGATTATGTAGTTGGTAATCTTCTGCTGATTGCGTCAGCCAGTTTTGGAATTCCTCGGCATCACGCTGAGCGACACTTTTATAGGTAATCACATCTCGCCTGGCTAATTGTTGTAATAACTGGCCATATTCGCGTGGATCTAAGGTGCTATGAAATGGAAAGGGCCGCTCTGCTGCTACCCGGCTACTTTCGTCTTGAATATCGTAAACAATTAGTCCGTCGTACTCAATTTCATTTAACCGGCCGAGCAGTTTTTGGGCGATACGTGCAGTTTTATCGGCAGCAGTATTGGCTTTAGGCGGTGTTGTGCCAATCAGGTAAATACCTTGCCGTGGATCGGTAATTTTTTGCTGTAATGATAACGCCATGATACGAGGACCTCAAAAAGCTCGCGCTTCAACTTACTATAAAGTAAGTATACAGCTATTTAGATGGCTGGCCATCTAAATTTAATTGAAATTTATAGGTCAATACATGAAATAAATTCAAGTAGAGGCGGGTATGCAGCTAACACCGCTGCAGTTTTAAGGGTATTAGGGGGCTAGCACAATAGCCCCTTTTGCTGCCCATTCTTGCAACAACGGCAAAGCCGCCGCGGTTAACTGGGCGCTGGAGAGTTGTGGGAATGTGGGTGCTATCTGTGCAACCAGTTCTACTAATCGCTGCCCTGGTTGCTGCTGCAAGCCATTAAGTAATAATAGCGTCGCGTGATTTAAACTGACAAAGATCACCTCGTCCTGATAATCCCGATAAATTAAAAAGCACTGCAGTGCACCTGGCGCCGCGGGTTGCACGCTTTTACTGATCTTTTGTACCGGATATTGATAAGCCGCCAGCATGGCCAATTCTGATAACGCTAGTGGCGCATTGGCTACATCAGTTGCGGTTAATGCTAGCGGTTGCTGATTGGCTTTCTTGGTACCGATATAAAGCTCTGCCCATTCATAATGTGCCAGCTCGGCTAAAAAAGGCGGATCTTGCTCTGTCAGTGTGTATTCTTGCAAAAAGCTAACAAACTGCTCGGCAATATGTAAAAAATAGGGCGACTGGCAAGCATAGCGGGCAAAAAAGTGCTGCTGTAGCGCTGACCAGGCATTGGCGGGATATAGGCTATGTAACACCGGAAAGGCATTGTCGATAAAGCCGCGCACATTATTAAAAAATAATTCGCGATAAACTTGTAGTCGCTCTGGCGATAGCGCTGCCGGCGCCGGATTGTGCACCGGATCCCGGATATAATTGGCGAAAGCCAACTGGCTTTGACTTAACACTGACATCAGGCTGGCTCCATGCTCGCTTGCTGTTGCAGAGATTTAATCTGCTGTAGTTCACGACATAAATCTGCTAGCGGCGGTAGATTAAAGTCCCGCTCATACAGAGTGGGTTTCACGCCATGGTATTGATAGGCTTGAGTTAACAGTTGCCAGACAGGCGCTGGAATATCGGCACCATGGGTGTCAATTAATAGCGCCGGTTCCTGTTGATAGTGGCCCGCCACATGATAGTAAGCAATGCGCTCACTTGGCATCGCGTTTAAAAAAGCGGTGGCGTTATAGCCATGATTTACCGAATTTACATAAATATTATTTATGTCTAGCAGTAACTGGCAGTTTGCTTCTGCCAGCACGGCCAACAGAAAAGCTTGTTCACTAAGCTGCTGGTTGGGCGCAGCGTAATAGGATACGTTTTCCAGAATTAGTGGCCGTTCCAGAATCTCTTGTACCTGCTTAATACGTTTGGCTACATAATGTACTGCTTCATCAGTAAAGGGGATGGGCATTAAGTCATACAGATGGCCGCCAGCAGAACAGTAGCTTAAATGTTCGCTGTACAGCAGGATATTATGCTGATCAAGAAACTGCTTAACGTCACGAATAAAGGCGATATCCAGAGGGTCAGGGCTACCAATAGAGAGCGAGAGACCATGGCAGAAAAACGGGTAACGTTCGGTCAGTGTTCGAAAATCGCGTTGTAACTTGCCGCCATAGGGTAGCCAGTTTTCTGGCGCGACCTCAAAGAAATCAATCGCTGCCGGTTTTGCCTGCAGCAATTCCGGCAACATTTCGCGGCGCAGACCTAAGCCTGCGCTGTATGAGCTAATAGCGCTGTGCATTTAAGTTACATTGAACCGCATTTACCTTCACCACATTTCATCTCTTTGGCTTTATCACTGGCTTTCTTTTTAGCGTCAGCGGCTTTATCAGCAGCTTGCTCTGCTGCTTTCTGTTTCATTGCCGCGCCACACTTGCCTTCACCGCATTTCATTTCTTTGGCTTTAGCTGCTGCCTTATCGGCGGCTTTTTTTTGCATTTCCGCGCCGCACTTACCTTCACCACATTTCATTTCTTTGGCTTTGTCGGCACCGGCTTTTTTAGCGTCGGCCATTTTTTTCTGCATTTCTGCACCGCACTTACCTTCACCACATTTGCCTTCGCCGCATTTCATTTCTTTAGCTTTGCCAGCTTTGTCGTCGGCCTGTTCTTTTAATTTAACTTTTACGCCACTGCCGGTGGTTTTATCGTCGGTCAGTTGGTAAGCCATGGTCAGTTGCTGGGCTTGGAATGGGTTGGCATTGTCAGCTGCAACCGCTGTAGAACCTAAGGTTAAGGCGCCAAGCGCCAGCGTCAATTGGGTTTTAGTAAGTTTGTGCATAATGTATCCCTTAATATTGTTGGTTGGTCAAAGCGGTTAAAACAGGCGCTGCTTGTTCGTTGCAGGGCACTGGCTTTGAAGCACAATGTAAGTAGTAGGAGTATTGATAGCAGTAATAATAGGTTAAAAAGGGGGCAGAAGAAAGCATTTTCAAGTGGGTGAGTCATTCAGTATCTCACCCGTTTTATGGTTAATTAACGTGATGCAACCAAGCAGTCATTTAGTGCACCCGATAGAAGCGACAAAAGTAATCAATGATACTGTTGGCATCCAGACGCTGGAATTTTAACTGACGCTGCTCTACTAACGCACGTCCTAGGGCTTGTAAGGTGTATTCTAACGGTGCACCTGTTGGACGTTCTATTTGGTGTTCACTAAACAAAAAATCTAAGGCTGCCGAGGTATAAGATTTACCAGGTAATGGTCGGGCTAATTCCAATTCATGTAAACGTACCCCAAGGTTGCGGATCTTTTGTAGGCAATTACGCTCGTTCATGCTGGGCTCCGATAGCAAAATAATTCAGTAATTTCGTTATCGGCAAGTCCTGCTGAAACTTTAGCGCTGGGCAGAGGCCTTGGCTTTTTGCTAGTATAGCCTGCATATACCCAAGTGACTTCAAGATACGGTTTTCAGCGGGTATAAATAACCTTGTTACCCGGCTCAATACATTTAAGGCGATACATGACACAGCAAAGCCATTCGCTGGCGCTTAATCCTTTACAGTTGTGCCCACAGCTGGATCCGCAACTTATTACTCAGGCATTGCAAAAGCAGGAACTGCCCCCCGCCTTTATCGGTCAGGACCGGGCGCGCGCGGCATTGGAGTTTGCCATAGGCATGGATATGCCAGGCTATAACCTTTATGTAATGGGTGAACCAGCATTGGGGCGTTTTACCTTAGTGCAGGACATCTTGCAGCAAGCGGCTAGTGAAAAAGCCACCCCCGACGAATGGTGTTACTTAAGTAACTTTGATGATGAGCGGGTACCTAATACGCTGCGTTTGTTACCCGGAGAAGGGCGGCAACTGGTTAAAAAGCTGGAAGCGTTAATTGATGAGTTGTTGGATACCTTCCCGGCAGCCTTTGATAACCCTGGCTATCAACGTAAGAAAAAAGCCATTCACCGATCTTTTGATCAGCTTTATGAAGAGGCGATTGAACGGGTTGAGAAAAAAGCGCTAGAAAAACAAGTTGTGTTGTATGAAGAAAACGGCGCCGTCAGCTTTTCGCCGATAATTGATGGCAAGCCACTGGACGATCAAGAATTTACTAAGTTAACGGAAGAACAGCGCCAGTATTTTTATGGGCTGGTATCAGAACTGGAAACTATTTTAAATGAACAGTTATTAGAGCTACCACAGTGGAAACGTGAGCTGTCGGAAAATTTACGAACCTTATGTAAAGAAACCATTGAGCAAGCAATAAAACCCATGCTAAAGCAACTGGAGCATCATTACAGTGCGGAGTTGGGGGTGCTGAAGTATCTGCGTGATATGCGTTCGCACCTGGTGCAGGCGGTGCAAGAGTTATTGCCAGATGAATCGGATGGTGAAAAAACGGAAGAGCCGGCCAGCCGCGAAATATTTATTGAAGAGTTCGTGCCTAATGTCCTGGTCCATTACGAAACTATGTCAGGTGCACCGATTATTTTTGAAGCGAACCCTAGCTACGGTAACTTATTTGGCCGGGTGGAATATAATTCGGCTGGAGGCTCGCTCTTTACCAACTACCGGATGATTCGCCCGGGCGCTTTACACAAGGCGAATGGCGGTTATCTGATACTGGATGCCGATCGCTTGTTATCACAGCCAGCAGTGTGGGATGCGCTAAAACTGGCGTTAAAAGCCGGTGAAGTGGTGATTGATACACTGAGTGAGCATGCGGTCACCAACTCTACCATTATTACCCCGAAAGCCATTCCGTTAAATGTAAAAGTGATCTTACTTGGTTCACGCGATCTGTATTATTTAGTGCAGGATTTCGATGATGAGTTTAACGAATTATTCCGGGTACTTGCCGATTTTGAAAATTATTTACCCTTCAGCAGCCAAACTGTCAGTGATATGACGTTGCAGATCCAGTTACAAATGCAAGAAATGCATTTTGAACATCTGTCGGAATGTGGTTTGAAACAGTTATTGTTGTTTAGTTTTCGGCAAGCCGAACATCAACGCAAATTATCGGCGCGTTTTGCCGATGTATTAGAGTTGGTGCGTGAAGCCTGCTATTTTGCGCGGCAACAACAGGCAGAAGAACTTACCGCAGCCCATGTTAAACAAGCTTTAGCCGGTAAACAGTATCGTACTGGCCGTATTAGCGAAGGCTTTTTGGAAGATATTCAGGAAGGGCAGATCCTAATTGATACCGACGGTTTGGCAGTAGGTAAAATTAACGGCTTAACAGTACTGGAAATTGGTGATACCGCCTTTGGCACACCTGCGCGAATTAGCGCCACGGTTTTTGCCGGCTCTAGTGGTGTAGTGGATATTGAGCGTGAAGTTGAGCTGGGTAAAGCTATTCACTCCAAAGGTGTCTTGTTATTAACTGGCTATCTTGGCGCTAAATACGCCCGGGAGTTTCCGCTGACCTTAAGTGCCAATATTGCCATGGAGCAATCTTATGGCCACATTGATGGTGATAGCGCGTCCTTAGCCGAAGTTTGCGCGTTAATATCTGCGATTACCGATATCCCAATTAAGCAAAGTTTGGCGGTTACCGGCTCTATTAACCAACATGGTCAGGTGCAGGCGATTGGCGGGGTAAATGAAAAAATTGAAGGTTACTTCAGGTTATGCCAATCCCGTGGTTTAACCGGCGAGCAAGGTGTGGTGATCCCCGCCAGTAATCAGCTTAATCTGGTATTACAGGATGACGTGGTAGCAGCGGTAGCCGCCGGAGAATTTCATATTTATATTGTCCGTAATGTGGATGAAGCCTTGGAGTTATTGCTGGGCGAAAGCGCAGGTGAGCGGAATCGTCGCGGCCAATACCCGAAGAAGTCGATTAACGGCAAAGCCTTAGCTCGCCTGGCAGATATTGCTGAGTTAGTGAATGGTGGTGCAGAAGAGTAAAGCTGTTTTATCCATCACAACACTTGATCTACCACAACTGGCACAACAGCGGTATTCTTATGCCGCTGTTGTCATTTTTAGCCTGCGCCATGCTGCCCACAACAATAATACACCTGACAGTAAAAATAATGGCAAGTTTCCAAACCGGCTATACAGAGTGGTACCGGTTGCCAGTGGCAGCTTATCGCTAAGTACCGCTTCAGTAAACTGTGGTGCTCGTTGCCGGATCTGGCCTGCCGCGTCGATAGTGGCGGTAATACCATTATTGGTTGAGCGAATAACCGGGCGGCCAAATTCTAAAGCACGCATTTGTGCGATTTGCAGGTGCTGATGAGGGCCAATACTATCGCCAAACCAGGCATCGTTACTGACGGTAAGCAGTACCTGAGTATCGGCTGTCATATTGGCGCGAATTTGCGCCGGAAAGGCAATCTCGAAGCAAATGGCAGGTAATAAGTGATAGCCATTGGCCAGCAGATTCGGCTGTACATAGCTACCGCGGCTAAAAGAGCTCATCGGCAAATCGAAAATAGGGGCTAAGCGGCGTAGTAAACTTTCAAAAGGCACAAACTCGCCAATGGGTAATAAGTGATGCTTACTAAAGCGATTGCTATGGCCGTAAAAATAATGGCCGCTGCTCGCCTCAGGTAGCTGTTTACCCAGCACCACCAGATTATTCCAAGCTTCACCGGTTTGCTGGCGATAATCGATAATGCCGGTGATAACGGCAGTATCACTGTATAAGGCTGATTTATCCAGATTCGCTAAAAAGTCCTGCGCCAGAGGTTCCAGCATGGGGACTGCGGCTTCCGGCCAGATCACCAATTGGTGCGCCGATAACTGCGGCCGTGTTAGATCCAGATATTTCAGCATGGTGGGCCATTCTTGCTCCGGCGCCCAGCGTAAATCCTGCTTAATATTACCCTGCACCAGTAACACTGATAGCTGCTGCTCGCTCTGTTGCCAGCCTTTAAGTGGTGCTAGCAGCGGACTGCAGGCAAGCAATAATAGCGCGGCGCTACTTAGCGAAAAGCGGGAAAGCTGGCTACTGGTTTTCAGCAGTAGACTGCTGAATGAGGTCGCGGCAAATACCAGCAGTAACGTAATCCCTATCTCACCGATAAGGGGGGCCCAATGACGCAGTGGCGAGTCAACCTGACTGTAACCCAGTGACAACCAAGGAAAACCGGTTAACACCACGCTGCGAAGCAACTCGGCTAACGCCCAACTGATGGTAAAGAGTATCGGGAAGGACAGTGCGGGCTGTAATTTTCGGCTTAGCCAAGCAGCTAAGGCAGGAAACAGGGCTAAATAAGCTACCAGTAATGCCATTAACGCTAAGCTGCCAATCAGTGGTAAGCCGCCAAACTGGTCGATACTGACATGCACCCAACTGATGCCGACACCAAACCAGCCTAGACCATAACTAAAACCCAATAACGCCGCTTGTTTAGGGCTTTGGCTGTGTTGCAGGCAAAGGCTCAATACCACCAGTGAGATAAGGGGCAGCCACCATAGCGTGTAGGGCGAAAAGGCCAGGGTATTCGCCGCCCCGGCCAGGATTAATAACAGTGACAATAGTATTGTGGACCATTGCGCACTCATCCGATTGCTAGCCCGGTTACTACTCCGGAGTCGAGATAACAGACGCAGTATGATTAACTTCCTTCCGGTTCTGTTTCGCGGGCGCGAATAACCTGCAATTGCATTAAGCGGCGGCTATTGGCTTTACTAACTTTAAAGGTTAAATCACCCAGCGCAATGCTTTCACCGCGCGCCGGCATATGACCAAAGGCATGCAACACTATACCACCAATGGTATCGGCATCTTCTTCATCAAAACTGGTACCAAAGGTTTCGTTAAATTCATCCAGCGGTGTTAACGCACTCACCTGAAACACTCTGGAGGCCATCTTCTTGATATCATGTTCTTCGGCGTCGTCGTGCTCATCTTCGATTTCGCCGACAATTTGCTCCAGAATATCTTCGATGGTGACTAAACCTGAGACGCCACCATATTCATCGACCACAATGGCCATATGATAGCGTTTTTGCCGAAATTCACGCAGCAGTGCATCGACTCTTTTGCTTTCAGGAATAATTACCGCCGGGCGCACTAAATCAAGCCATTGCCAGTCATTGTTATTCGGATCTAAAGCATACTGTAGTAAGTCTTTAACGATCAGAATGCCTTCAATGTGGTCTTTGTCTTCGTTGACAACCGGATAGCGGCTATGATTATTTTCCAGCAAAATAGGCAGTACTTCAGCCAGTGGCTGTTCAATATCAATGGTGGCCATTTGCGAGCGGGGTACCATAATATCGCGAGCGCGTACTTTGGATACATCCAATACGCCCTGCAGCATATCTTTGGTGTCAGAGTCAATCAGCTGGCGCATTGCTGCTTCGCTGATAATATCTTCTAAATCTGAAAGGTCTTGAGGTTCCGCGCTGAAAATGCTGGCGATACGTTCTAACCAGCTGCGACCCGCAGAACCGCGACTAGAGTGGGGATTGTCGTCACTCATTAGTGAACTTTAGCTCCGTAAATAAAAAGAAATCTATTCGTCATCCAACAAATAGGGATTAGCGATACCGAGTTGTTGCAGGATCTGAATTTCTTCAGCTTCCATCTCTGTCGCATCATCGTCATTTATATGGTCAAATCCCAATAAATGCAAGCACCCATGTATCACCATATGGGCCCAATGTGCTTCTAAAGCTTTACCTTGTTCGGCCGCTTCGTCGGCAACGACAGCAGCACAAATAACTAAATCTCCCAATAATGGCAGCTCGATACCCGGCGGACACTGAAATGGAAAACTTAGCACGTTAGTGGGTTTATCTTTAGCACGATATTGGCCGTTAAGCTGTTGGCTTTCGGCAATATCAACAATGCGAATGGTCACTTCGGCTTCAGCTTGAAACGGTAATACTGCAGCTTCAAGCCATTGTTGAAATTGTGCCGTTGTTGGTAGCGTGGTAGCCGTACTGGCCATTTGTAAGTCGAGGGTGATACTCATTTACGACGCCATTCCCGCTGCTCAGCCTCTGTTTTTGGGTTAGCCGCTTCAAACGCCTCATACGCCATAACAATACGCTGCACTATCGGGTGGCGCACCACGTCTTTAGCATTAAAGAAATTAAAGCTGATTTCTGGTACTTCCGATAGCACATCAATGGCATGCTTTAAGCCGGAATACTGACCACGGGGTAAATCGATCTGAGTGACATCACCGGTGATCACCGCTTTAGCACTAAAACCGATACGGGTCAGGAACATTTTCATTTGTTCTGTGGTGGTGTTCTGGCTTTCATCTAAAATAATAAAGGCATCATTTAACGTGCGGCCACGCATATAGGCCAGCGGCGCAATTTCGATAACGCCGCGCTCGAGGTATTTCTCTACCTTTTCAAAACCGAGCATTTCAAATAAGGCGTCGTATAGCGGGCGTAGGTATGGATCGACCTTTTGCGCTAAGTCGCCAGGTAAGAACCCCAGCTTTTCGCCGGCTTCTACCGCCGGGCGCGTTAATACAATACGCTTTACCTGACCGCTTTCCAGCGCGTCTACGGCACAGGCCACGGCCAGATAGGTTTTGCCGGTACCGGCTGGGCCAATACCAAAGCTAACATCATGATTAAGAACGTTCGCTACGTAAACCGCTTGATTTGGATTTCGCGGTTTTATTAAGCCTTTTTTGGTTTTTAAACTAAATTCTTTATGCTGCGCTGGTTGTTCCTGATACTGAATATCGAAGTTCTCGCTAATCAGTAAATGGACCTGTTCGGGCGTGATAGCCACTGCCTGATGTTGCGCATTCTCCGTCAGTTGGTACAGCTCCTGCACAATTAAACTGGCCGCTGCAACATTAGGCTCAGGCCCTTCAATCCGCAGTAGATTGGCGCGGTGACTAATTTCAACCAGCAAACGCCGCTCAATATGTTTTAGGTTATCATCGTAAGGACCGCACAGCAGGGTTAGCCGTCGGTGATCGGCTGGCTCCAACTGCAATTCAGTACTGAATGTTTTGCTAATACCTTGGCTGTCGCTGTTCAATAGTAATCTCTCTGTTGCTGCCCGTAGCTGATGAAGCAGGCACGGGCATATCCTTAGCTGAGGTTAAGGCACATAGGTGGTTACACCCAGTTCATTCGGTTTAGGTTGCCTTGCCAAAATTTGCTGCGGTGCGGTATCCCGGCGCAGGCCCATTTCGGCTTCGGTGCGCAGCAGATCGCCGCGTAATGAATTACTAAATACATCGGTAATTTTTACATCGACAAACTGACCAATCATTTCTGGTGAGCCTTCAAAGTTGACTACCCGGTTATTTTCAGTACGGCCGGTCAGCTCCATAATATTTTTCTTGGAGGGGCCTTCTACCAGAATACGTTGTTCGGTACCCAGCATACCACGGGCAATTTTTAATGCCTGCTGATTAATCCGATCTTGTAGAATATATAAGCGTTGCTTTTTCGCATCTTCAGTCACATCGTCCGGTAAGTCGGCAGCAGGCGTGCCGGGGCGGGCGCTGTAGATAAAGCTGAAGCTCATATCAAAACCAATGGCCTGAATTAAATCCATGGTGGCCTGAAAATCTTCATCCGTTTCACCCGGGAAGCCAATAATAAAATCGGATGACATGCTGAGGTTTGGTCGCACTTTTTTCAGTTTGCGAATTTGTGCTTTGTATTCCAGCGCTGTATGGCCGCGCTTCATTAGATTAAGAATACGGTCTGAACCTGACTGTACCGGCAGGTGCAAGTGATCCACTAATTCTGGGATATCACGATAAACTTCAATAATATCGTCGGTAAATTCAACCGGATGCGACGTGGTATAACGAATACGGTCAATGCCATCAATGGTCGCTACTAACCGCAGCAGTTCAGAGAAATGACAAATACTGCCATCGTGGGTCGCGCCACGGTAGGCATTAACGTTTTGCCCCAGTAAATTCACTTCGCGCACGCCTTGCTGTGCCAACTGCGCTATTTCAAATAGCACATCGTCCAGCGGCCGGCTCACTTCTTCACCGCGGGTATAAGGTACTACACAGAAGGTGCAGTATTTAGAACAGCCTTCCATAATAGAGACAAAGGCACTTGGGCCTTCTGCTTTGGGCTCGGGCAGGCGATCGAATTTCTCAATTTCCGGGAACGACACATCGACTACCGGCGAGTGGCTGCCGCGCACCGAGTTAATCATTTCGGGCAAACGGTGTAAGGTTTGTGGGCCAAACACAATATCAACAAAGGGCGCGCGTTCGCGAATCGCTTTACCTTCTTGCGATGCCACACAGCCACCCACGCCGATAATCAAATCTGGGTTTTTCTCTTTTAGCGGACGCCAGCGACCCAACTGATGGAACACTTTTTCCTGCGCTTTTTCCCGGATGGAGCAGGTGTTCAGCAGAATCACATCTGCTTCTTCGGCTTCTTCGGTTAGCGTGTAGCCATGCGTTGCATCCAATAGGTCAGCCATTTTCGATGAATCGTATTCATTCATCTGGCAGCCCCAGGTTTTTATATGCAGCTTTTTGCCCATTGTCAGTGGTTACCTGTGTTGTCGCGTCTAAAAAAGGGAGCGTATTTTAGCCTGTAAGTCGTCGCAGTACCAGAGAGCAGCGCAAAAGTCTTTTTGCCGGTATGCGTTTGTTTTAAAGCAAGCGCTGGCGCGTGGTAATATAACCGGCGTAAAAGATTACTATAACACCAGCCACCCAGCTCATGGTGACAGGTTCTTGCCAAAATAAATAGCCAAAAGCACCAGCAAAGATCACGCTACTGTAAGTCCACATACCAATATCACTGGCTGGCGCTATAGCATAAGCGCGGGTCATGGCCAACTGGCCAATAGCCGCCAACACCCCCATCGCCACAAAAGCCAGCCAGACATCAGACGTTAGCGGTTGCCAGTAAAAGGGCACGGGAAAGGCGGATAATATGGCGGTTAATAAGGAAAAATAAAAAACAATTCTTACCGCTGGTTCAGTATCTGACATATAGCGGATAGTGGTTTTGGTCACTGCAACCAGTACGGCGGAACAAAGCGCTACCAACAGAATGGCATTTAATGCTGGATCTGGGGAAGGGAGGGCCAACACCACCCCGGCAAAGCCCAGTACTATGCCAAATAAGGTAAGGCGTGATGGTCGCTCTTTTAGCCAAAAGTGCGCTATTACTGGTACCACAAAAGGTGATAACAGCAATACCAGCATTCCTTGTGCCAATGGCAAGCGGGCCAGTACATAGAAAAAACAATACATTGAAATAATGCCAGTCAGTGCCCGGCTTAGATGTAAATACCAGCGTTTGGTTTTAAGTAGCTTAAAACCATGCTGGTATAAAAAGGGCAGCATTAGCAGCAGGGCAAAGAAGTTACGAAAAAAGACTACCTGTGCTTCGCTGGCGGTTTCACTGGTAAATTTTACTACGGCGCCAATACCGGCAAAGCAGGCTTCGGCTAACAGTAATAATAAGGCACCTTTTAGCAGGTGAGGAGCCATACGGTGCTGTCCAGAATACATCGAGGGCGATATTATAACCTGAGAAACCCTATTCTAGGGCGTGTTTACAGCAAAATTGTCAGAGCTAAGCAATGCCAGCAGTTCATTCGCAGGTAGGGGCCTGCTAAATAGAAAACCTTGGATTAGGAAGCAACTACGTTTATTAAAAAAGGCCAGTTGTTGTTCTGTTTCTACACCTTCAGCTACACAGTATAGTCCCAGACTACTGGCCATACTTAGCATAGCGTCAATAATGGTTTCATCGTTATGATCTATACCAATATCCTGCACAAAACTGCGATCGATTTTAATGGCATCCAGCGGTAATTCTTTTAAGTATTTTAAGGATGAATAACCGGTACCAAAATCATCTAATGCCAGTTTGATTCCAGAATCACTCAACGCTTGCATAGTATGAATAGCACTTTGCTGATCACGCATCAGCGCACTTTCTGTGATTTCAAAACGCAGACAATGTGCGGGCAGTTGATATTTATCCAGCAGTGCCAGAACGGCGTCAGCCAAGGCAGGTTGTTCTATATGTTGTGTCGATAGATTAACCGATAGATACAACTCATAGCCTGTCGCCCGCCACTGCGCCAAGTCTGCCAGTGCACGTTCTAATAGCTGTTGGGTCATTTTGACAATTAAACGTAGATCTTCCGCTAGCGGGATAAATTCAGCTGGAGAGATCATTCCCTCAGGGCTTTGCCAGCGTAGCAGTACCTCGGCACCCACAATACTTTGTTGCGCGCTGTCGATAATAGGTTGATAGTAATTTACAAATTCTTGTTGTTGGATTGCTTTACGCAGTCGGGTTTCTCTGGCGAGCTGCATATGCGCTTTTTCATTCATTTCTTTGATAAAAAACTGGAAGTTATTACGGCCTGCTTCCTTGGCATGATACATCGCTACGTCGGCATGTTTCATTAATTCAGTACCGTTAAGCGCATCGTCCGGAAAGACAGCAATACCGATACTCGGGGAAACACCGACACTATCGGAACCAAATTGCATCGGTTCACTAATCACCGCCAGCATTTTGCGGGCGACATGGCTGATATTGTCGTTGTTTTTGTATCCCTCTAACAGAATAACAAATTCATCACCCCCCAAGCGGGCGACGGTGTCGCTGTCTCTTAATGTTAATTTTAAACGACGCGCAACTTCTTTTAGCAGCAGATCGCCAATATCATGCCCCAGCGAGTCATTAATATGTTTAAATTTATCCAGGTCGATAAAACATAATGCTAAAGAGCGGTGTTGGCGTTTTGCTTGTTCAATGCCATGTTGGATCCGATCCATCAGCAAGGCACGATTCGGTAGGCCGGTTAATGCATCGTAATTTGCCAGATAACGCAGTTCATCTTCTGCGGCTTTTTGCGCAGTGATATCAGTAAATACCAAGACAAAAAAGGTAACGTCATGTTCACCTACCGCACTCACATTAATTAAGGTTGGCCGTTCCCGACCATCGGGCGTGATAACCTGTTCTTCTCCTTGCCAGTGTTCTCCGGTCGTCATATTTTTTAACAGCTTGGTATAAAAGCGCCGCCGCACCAGACTGATGCCAAGATGATGGCTTCTGGGGTTGTCTATAAAGGTTCCAATACCGCCAAAGGCCTGACAGAAAGAATGATTAGCTGCGATTACCCGTTGCCGATTGTCCAGAATCACAACCCAATCTCGTGTTTGCTGAAAGGCTTCACCAAATAGCCTGGCTTTTTCTTCATTCGCTTTAGTTTCGGTTATATTGCTATAGGTACCGAGTATTTTCTGTGGCTGTTTATGCTCGTCCAGTTCAGTGACCCGACCTTGATCACGAAACCAGAGCCAGCGACCATCCTGATGACGCATCCGATAGGTCAGGTCTAACCATAGCTCTGGCTGTTGTAGTAAGCGTTGCCATTGTTTGTTATATTCTTGCGCATCATCCGGGTGGATCAGGGAACAGTGCTGTTGCCAGGTGATTGAGTGCATCAAATCACTGGTACCAAGCATTCGCGGTAAACGACTGGAAACCAGCGTATTACTTTTTGCCAGCCATTCAAATACCCCACTATTTACCGAGGTTAGCGCCTGAGTGAGCCGTTGTTCACTGGTTTTTACCTGCTGATGCGCTTGCTTAAGTAATAGCTGCTGCTGCCGGCGCTTACGCCAGTACAGAAAAATAATGCTGCTTAACAGCAATATATAAAGCAAATATGCGACTGGCGAATGCCGAATGGGTGGGCTGATGTTGAGAAATAAAGTCGCTGGTGCGCTTTGTTGGCCCGTGAGCGGCGATATTGCTACTACATTAAACTGGTAACTGCCAGGTGGTAACTGTGGGAACAGTACCTGACTGTCATATTGTGCCGGATACTGGTTATTTAGCCTACCACTGAGCCAATAACGATAGGTTATTTTATGGTTATTGTGAAAGTTCATGGCACTAAAGTTAATTTTTAGTCCGGCATCACTGTGTGCTAAATGGAACTCTCGATCATTTAAAAAACCGTGAACGGCGCGCTGCTCTCCGGCTAATACGGTAAAATCTGTAATAACCACTTTTAAGTTATCCAGCGGATTGTGTAATTTTTCTGGAGTAATCGTTACTGCGCCGCGCATGCCACCAAATATCAGGCGCCCGTCAGCTAACCGAATGGCCGCACCATCGTTAAACTCATGGAAGGGCAAGCCATCGGCTTTGGTAAAGTATTCAATTTGTAAATTATCTGGCTCCAGACGGGCTAAACCTTGGCGTGACGAGAACCAAATATCACCGTCATTATCCAGCAATAGTGAAAAAACCTCATTGCTGCGTAGTTTGTTATCAACAGAGAACAGCTGGGTCAGCTTGAATGCTGTTGCATCAAAACCCAACAAGCCAATACCTTGCATACCTACCCACAAGGTACCATTACGATCTTGTTGCATAGTGGTGGCATAGCGGTTTAACTGTGGGTGATAATCGGGATGTTGGTATAGTAAGGATAACTGAGCGCTTGCCGGCTGATAACGCCATAGCTGGTCGGCTGCACTGAGGATCCAGGAGTTATCGCTAAGTTGCCCCAATATGCTACCAAAATGGGTCATCGGCAGTTGTTCATTTAACGCGGTTAACGGGGTTATTTTACTTGTGGTGGTGTCATAGTTGTACAGTTGCAAGTGCTGTTTGATAATAAGGGCTGCAGAATCTTGGTCAAAATACTGTATTCGAGCTCCGGTGCTAAAGATCTCAGGTGTCGCTGCATTAATAGTCGCGTTAGGAATTAAAGATGCGTTTTGTATATCAAAGGCTTGTATGCCAGAGGCGGTAGATAACCAAAGTCTCTGCTCATTTTCCATAATAAAATTGATGATATGACCTGCGTGCCAGCTTTGGCCAGCGATAGGGTTTACCAGGTAAGAGCTGATGGTGTTATTTTGTAGGTTCAAACGGTTTAAACCGTTTACCGTGCTAAGCCAGACATCATCACCTTGTTGCCATAGCTTGGTAATCCGATTGCTACTCAAGGCATAACCTTGGTTAGTGGCCCAATGCTGAAAAGCTTCAGTTTGCGGATGCCAATAAAAGGCTCCCTCGGTACGGTTCGCCAGCCAAATACCACCATTGGTATCGGGCGTAAAATCCACCATACTATGATCAATAAGTGACGGATTACGGCTAAAGCTTAGTATTAGCGCTGACTCCTGTGGGGGCGTCACTTGATAAAGCCCCAGATCGGTGGCTGCCAGTAATTGTTGCTGGTATTGTTGCAAATGCCAGATATTTCGTTCGGGCAAAATTGTTGTAACCTGATAGCTTTCGCCATCGCTAAGGTATTGCGCTATTGCCGCCCGTGATAACTGGTATAGACCGGAAACGGTGCCAACATATAAGCTATCGTGGTTAAGGTAGAGCGTTTTGGTATGGTTTTGATCTTGGCTTGGCTGTTGTATATGTTCAGGTAAGTGCGGTAAATACTGATGTTTGCCGCTTGGTAAATCTAAATGAATTAACCCGTTAAAAGCAGCAATAAATAACTGCTGTTTATCCAAGACCAGATGACGGATCCAGCCTTTGGGTTGCCCCACGTCTTTTAAATCGAAGATTTTTGTCAGGTATTTATCGGTTAAACGTAGTTTATATATAGCCTGATTAACAACAAACATTAGATGATTGTTGTCATATTCAATCATTGTCAATATGGTGGTTTCTATCGGGTGACCAGACTCTCTTGGCGCGGTAAAAAATAGTTCAAAATTCCCTTCAACAGGATCATATAGGTAAAGTCCAGTATGATCTGCACTTAGCCAAAGCCGGCCTTGACTATCTTCTAACACATCATTAAACGAAATTTCTGAGAGGCGATAATCTTTGGCATGAAGCTCAGTAATCTGGTTGCCATCATAGCGGTTAATACCACCGGCCGTTGCGATCCATAAAAAGCCATGTCGATCTAAGTGGAGATCACGCACTGAACCTTGTGATAAGCCTTGCTCCGGCGTTAGTGGCAGCATAATAGCCTTTGCATTCACTGCGAAGGTGCCGCATAGCAGTAACAGCAATACCAAAAGCCATTTCACAACAGACCAAACCTCTTTTTATTACTGCATTATGAATCAGAAGGGATGACGCTCTGCAACATATAACGAGCAAGCGGCTTTTGTCCAGCGCTGCTCTGTTAATTAGTAATAGTTAATTTACAGGCTAGTGGTTAAACAAACTTACAGTGGCAACACCTGCAAGCAGCAGTAAAATGAGAGTAAATTGATGTTGTTGCAAGCGTAGCAGCCTTTTTAAATCACCAATATCGGGTTCATATTGGTGCTGCAAGCGCAGCCGGCGATATTGCTGTTGCTGGTAATATGCTGGGCCACCCAGACTTACTTGTAGCGTACGGCTTAATTGTTGTAACAGCCATTGTTTTGCTTTAGGAAAAGGGCGTCCTTCAGATAACAATGTTGCGCTCTTGCTTTGATTGGCACTTTGCAAGCGGTATAACAGCGCACTGATACAATAAGGTAAAAAGCACAACCATTGATGCAAACGGCATGCTGCCATGCCAAAGTGTTGATAGGTTGGAAGCTTTACCGACCACTGTTGACTGGCTAATTGGCATAGTCGGTAACACAATAAGCCTGGTGCACCTGCGAGTAGATACCAGAACACCACGGCGATAATCTGTTGGCTAAAGCGTAATGACAGACTTTCTAATAAGGCTTTAACTAAACCTAGCCGGCTTAACTGCTTAGTATCACGTAGCAGTAATAAGCGAGCTTGGGTGCGTGCTAAACCAGACAGCGACTTGTCGAGGCTGCTACTAATCCGTAGCGCCTGAGCTTGGTAAGGTTGCCAGTTGCTGCACCCTAACAATACAATCGCATCAATTAGCAGTGACCAACTAGCAAGCAAATAAGTACTACCCAATAACACTAAAGGCAAGCCTACTGCGAGTAATAGAGCCAATAAGCCGGAAATACGTTGCTGTGATACCGGGCGTTGTTGATCCGGATGAACTTTACGGGCTAAGGCACTGCAAAATGCCGCGTAAAAACTTAACGGGTGGTAAACCAGTGGAATGGGCAGCAGCCTGCCACAGAGCAAAGCTGCAATCAGCAGCAGCGCTGACAGGGCAAAACTGTCTGCCATCAATGCGTAGCTTACAAACTAAGTTCAGCTATCGCGCCAAGCAACTCAACCACCATCGCAGAGCTGTTTTTAGAGGCGACGCTTAGATAGGCATCAAAAGACTCGGGAGATTCCTTACCGGCAATATCACTGAGGCTTCGGATGACCACAAAGGGGGTATTCAGCATATGGCAGCTTTGTGCAATAGCTGCACCTTCCATTTCTACCGCCAACATGGTGGGAAATTGTTGGCGGGTAAGGGCAATACGCGCTGGATCGCACATAAAGCTGTCGCCAGTGGCAATAAGGCCCTTTTTCGTTTTACAGAAACCCAAAGCGGCAATACTTTGTTCTGCGGCAGCAATCAGTGCTGGGTGTGCAACAAAGGCGGCTGGCATTTGCGGAACTTGCCCCATTTCGTAACCAAAAGCAGTTACATCAACATCGTGGTGCCTTACTTCGGTGCTAATAACAACATCACCGACATTTAGTTCAGGATCGAAACCGCCAGCTGAACCCGTGTTGATAATGCAGTCAGGCTTAAACTGACAAATCATTAGTGTGGTCGCCACCGCAGAGGCAACTTTACCGATACCTGATTGCACTAACACGACATTTTTACCTGCGAGCGTACCAATATAAAACGTGTAGCCGCCCAGTTGTTCAGTGCGGCTTTGTTGTAATTGTTGTTTTAACAGCGCGATTTCAGGTTCCATCGCGCCAATAATACCGATAAGTTGCATTGGCCAGCCTCGGATAGTCCTCAGGTGATGAGGAGCTAAAAAACGTTATTATAAACCCTAGTATAAACCGGCAACTTGAGAAAAGCACCGGCTTTCATGCCTGCGCGGGACTACTGATGCAGCTTAATGGTCGCAGCGGCGTGGCCCGAGGTAAGCTTTCCCTGCTGATAATCACGTACCGCCTGTTCAATTTCGCTGGCAGTATTCATTACAAAAGGACCGTATTGCACGACGGGTTCTTTTATTGGCTTGGCAGCGAGCAACAGCAACCTGACATCCTGCTCTGCCAGTATGCAAACATCACCGCTCTCAGAGAGCACGGCGGCATGATGCTCGGGGAGTTGCTGCGATTGTTCGGCAATCAGCGTTGCGGTGCCTTCGTATGGATAGAGTAAGGCACTATGACCAGTAGGGATCTGCAGGGTTAATTTGCTACCTGCTGCTAGTCGTATATCAAAATAGACTGGTTCGGTGCTTAATCCTTGAATTGGCCCCGCCCAATGCTGTTGTTGGTAGGTAAACGTGCCCGCAATCACTTTGACACTAACGCCTGCTACAGGCTCTGCTACTGGGATCTGTGATGGGGCAATATCAACATAAGCGGCCTCTTTCATTTTTTCGGCAGCGGGTAAATTTAACCAGAGCTGAAAGCCGCGCATTAGTCCCGACTCCTGTTGTGGCATTTCTGAGTGAATAATGCCGCGCCCAGCCGTCATCCATTGTACGCCACCACTTTTTAGATGTCCTTTATTGCCTAAATGATCCTCGTGCAACATATGACCATCTAGCATATAGGTGACGGTTTCAAAACCGCGATGTGGATGGGCTGGAAAGCCAGCAATATAATCATCCGCTTGTTCTGAGCCAAAGCAATCGAGCATTAGAAAGGGATCCAGTCTCAACTGCTGTGACTGGCCTAAACTGCGTTTAATTTTTACTCCGGCGCCATCTGATACGGTAAGAGCAGGAATAAGTTGTTTAAGTGTACGCATAGTACCTCCTGATATTTTATACCTCTTATTAAATCTGATTAATTCTCGAATGAAAACTGCAAAATACGCGAAAAAGCATTCGATAATTTAGAATCGTTAAAGAGTTCAGGTGGAGTTAAGGCTGATACCGTAGAGTTTGGAAGGTGGACGAAAGCTGCCTTTGGTGGCTAAACGATTTTGGAGAGTCTTATGAAAAAAATATTGCTTGTTTCTGTTGCCGCCGCTGCGCTGTTCAGTGCTCAGAGTATTGCTCAGAGTAGTACTGATGTGCGTTGGAATTATGTGGGTGCCGGTTATATAGATGCTGCAGGCGATGGCCCTTACGTTGAAGGTTCATTCTTAATTAGCCCTAATTTTGTGTTACGAGCTGATTACAGCCGTCAATCAGCAGGCCGTGCTGATTTTAATGTGTTTGATGTTGGGATTAATTATTTAACGGGTTTCAGATTAGACTTTACACCGCGCAGTCAAACCTATTTAACGGCGGGTGTGGATTCTGTATCAGGTGATGCAGATCATACGGGGGTCTACGTTGGTGCTGGTTTAAAACACCCGTTAACACCAGAGGTGGAGTTATTTACTGAAGCGAGCTACCACACTATAGCGGACAACTATGGCAGTTTAGCGGGTGGTATCGCGTTTTATGTTAGCCCTGATTGGGCGGTACGTAGTAGCGTAGCGTTAAATAGCGGTGATACGAAGAATGAATTTCGCTTAGGTGTTTCTTATCAGTTCTAGGTTTCTCTTTTAACCTCTATGGCTTAATGCGTTAATCTAACGCTACCGACAACGTAGCGTTAGTACCGATTTTATTTGTTCGACCCACCGCTAAAGCATTGCAGTTGCCGGTGCCAACTCTTAATATGGCGCAACTAAAGTGAGAAGCTAACCGGGGAGATACATTACATGTTGGACGATTTTTTTATTCAGCTTAGCACAGAGCCAAATTCAATCAGTTTTGCTCAGACAATATCTGTTATTGATCAACACTACAGCTTTACACCGGTCGCTTTTCAAAATGGAGAGCAGCAAAATAACGCTGGTGAAAACAGTGGTTCGTGCAAAATACTCGCTTTTGGTCTACTGCATCAATTATCCGCCCCACAAACATTACAGCTTTTCGGTGAATATTATCGGCAGGTGATGGATACACCTACGGGTACAGATCATCAAAATATCCGCAACTTTTTGCGTACCGGTTGGGCCGGTGTCTCCTTTAATGCACAGGCGTTACAGTTAAAAAAATAACTGACCTGTAGTTATTTCAGGCACGGAAGGCAATTTCAGCTAGGCATAGCAACGCAACGACTCCGGTTCGTTTCAAACTTAAAAAAAAGTATCTTTCTACTGGAGATATCAAGGGCTATTGCTATGCTAATTTAACAGAAGCTCCTAATAAGCAAGGACGTTATGCGCGTTAATCAACCCGTCACTCAAACTGAACGTACTTTTGGTAAAGACACGAAACTGATTTCCACGACAGACCTAAATGGTACCATTCTGCATTGTAATGATGAGTTTGTTGCCATCAGCGGTTTTAACCGCGATGAGTTGATAGGTCAACCGCATAATATTGTGCGACACCCCGATATGCCTCCACTGGCTTACCAAATTATGTGGCAACACTTAAAAGCTGGGCGGCCTTGGATGGGCCTGGTAAAAAACCGCTCTAAAAATGGTGATTATTACTGGGTAGATGCCTATGTTACGCCGGTAACCGAGCAAGGCAAAGTAGTCGGCTACGAATCCGTACGCTCCTGTCCATCACGGCAAAATGTGCAGCGTGCTGAAAAACTCTATCAGGCAATTAATGCCGGTAAATTCACTGGGCGGCATTGGCACTTTACTGCTGAAACCTTCTATTTACTGGTATCAGTGCTGGTGCTGCTGGCCAGTTATTGGTTGTTGCCCTTAGGGTGGTTTAGTGCGCTGCTGCTACTGGTGTTTGTGGGATATGCTGCGGTCAGTATGTTGGCGCGCAAGAGTACATTGCAAAGTTTGGGTACCTTGTTAACTAACGCCTTTAAACACGAACTGGCAGTAATGACTTTTACTGATGACAAACCGGCACTGGGTGAGCTAAAGGTGGGTATTCTTAGCTCTGAAGCACACTTAGGCGCTGTTCTCACCCGGATTGAAGATGCCGCTAAGAGTGTTTCAGTACAAGCTGACAGAGGCTTGATACAAGCTGATGCCGCACGAAATAAAATTCTAATGCAGCAACAGGAAACAGACCAAACTGCAGCAGCAATGCATCAAATGACGACGACGATTGCGGAAGTCTCTGGGCATGTGCAAGATACCGCGGCGCGAGCTGAAAGTGCGAATGAGCTGGCGACCTTAGGTAGAGATGCTGCCAAAACTACCCGCGAAGCGATAGAAGCCTTAAGAGAAACCGTGCAAGAAATTAGCCGCTCAGTCACTGAGGTATCAGAGCAAACTCAAAAAATTGCCACGGTAGCGCAAATGATTGAGCAAATAGCTGAACAAACGAATTTGCTGGCGTTAAATGCGGCCATTGAAGCCGCTAGAGCGGGCGAGCAAGGCCGGGGTTTTGCTGTGGTGGCGGATGAGGTCCGTAACTTAGCGCAACGAACTCAAAACTCAACCAAAGAAATCCACGGCATTATTAATGAGCTCAGCTTACGCGCACAAAATGCTGTAAAGATCGCGGCCAATGGCAGCAGTGGCGCCGAAAATGGCTTACAGCAAGTTCGGCAAACGGCAGATATGCTAAGTGGTATTTCTGAAGCGGTCAATGCGATAGCACAAATGTCACTGCAAATGGCCGCTGCGGTGGAAGAGCAAGCGCACGTGGCAGAAAGTGTCAATCAGCAGGTGGTTAATATTGCTGATTTATCACAAGAAAGCTTAAAAGAAGCGGATGCTTCAGCTAATACGACCCGCAAGATGCAGCAAATCGCAGCCGGTTTGCATGAGTTAGTGGTGCGGTTTAAGCGTTAAAAAAGGCCAGCGTAAGCTGGCCTTAGCGAGGAAATGCATCACGCGATTGCGTCTACACCATCACATTAATGTTCTGGCCAATATTACCAACCGGCTGTGCAGCTGATGTTTGCTCAACACTTTGCATTGCGCTCTGCACCAACGACACCGCCATTTTAGCTTGTTGATCTTGTTGCTTTTTGGCCATTACAGCGCCCAATACCTCAAAGGCTTGAGCAGACGCTAACGCGCCAACGGATTGACTCATGGTTCCTCCTTTCAGCAATACGTCGCCATTATAGCGGCCGCCGTTAGAAAAACTTTAGCATTAATTTACAGGGAGTATGATTGGGTGGGGTGAATGCCGCCTGTTGCAGCAGGCGGCATTCGATCTTAGCGCGGAGTGACTCATTTCTCCTAAGCGTTAAGAAACTTGGATCAGCGCAGTAGACTGCGCTTTAATTTGTGACTGTGACAAAGCTGGTGCCAGCAACTTTCCGGGTAATGGGCTATTGGCAGCAACAGTGGGTTTCAGTGAGCGAATAGGCCGCGTTGGACCTTTTTTCACTAAACCTTTTAATAGGGGTTTAACTTTGGGTGCGGGTTTACCTAGTTTTATGGCGAGTGCCGCTTGTAGTTCTGATACGGTGTAGCCTGCTTTAATACCTATACGCAAATAAGGTACGCCAGCAGCTTCTAAAGCACCACTTACAAACCAATCTGGTACGGCTTTATGGCCTTCTTTATTATGGGTATTCACTAAATCCAGCACCGCAATCACTTTCATGGTTTCAGGTTCACACAATACATAATCAAGATACTTGGCATTGAGTTTTAATAAAATGCTGCGGCGGCTCTTGTCAGAAGCTTGATCACGAATATCTAATACGTCGGCTAGTTTTACCCGATTGATAATACGGTATTCGGTTTGCACAGCCTTTTCTAATAATCCTAAGAAAGAACGTTCTACCGGACTAAACAGCGAAGCTTTGCGCTGTACTTGAAAGGGATTACTGTTGTCAATAAAGCGACTGGCTACCAGGGCGATAACCACCACCAGCACCACTAATAACAGCATGATAAACTCCATGCTAACCTCCGACGAAAAATTGACAAGTGATAAGACTCAGATAGTTAAGCATAAGCTGTGCCAATAATTTGATTGCCGCAGTAAGTTTGCTATTTTTACTGGTGATGCTAGTCATTATTCCCATTAATGGCTTTTATACTGTATTTCGGCATATAGTTAGTCAACCTGAAACATTACAAGGATACGATCATGGCAGCAGCATCGGCCTCGTGTGGCGCTTTAACCATCAAGGGTGTTCTGACCGCAGAATATCAGCAAATTTTAACCCCAGCCGCCTGTGAGTTTGTCGCAGAATTAGTGCGGGCGTTTCGTCCACAGCTAAAAGCGCTATTGGCGGCTCGCCAGCAACGGCAGGCACAATTTGATGCGGGAGCCTTGCCTGATTTCTTGCCCGAAACAACAGCTATTCGCGAGGCAGACTGGCAAGTAGCTGCTTTGCCGTTAGACTTACAGGATAGGCGGGTAGAAATCACTGGTCCTGTGGATCGTAAGATGATTATTAATGCCTTAAATGCGGATGTAAAAGTGTTTATGGCAGATTTTGAAGACTCGCAAACCCCAAGTTGGGATGGCTTGATAGAAGGCCAGATTAATCTTAGAGATGCCAATCTGGGAACCATTAGTTATACCGATCCACAAAGCGGTAAACACTATGCCTTAAAAGAGCAGCCGGCTTTATTGATTGCCCGGGTACGCGGCTTGCATCTGTGGGAAAAACATATTGAGCTGGATGGCGAGCAGATCCCGGGGGGTTTACTGGATTTTGCCTTGTACTTTTTCCATAACTATCAAGTGCGTATGCAAAAGGAAAGTGGCGTATATTATTATGTTCCCAAGCTACAGAGTCATTTAGAGGCGAAATGGTGGGATGATGTTTTCCGCTACACCGAGCAAAAATTTGCCGTTCCTGTAGGGACTATCCGGGCCACTGTGCTAATTGAAACCTTACCCGCAGCGTTTGAGATGGATGAAATCCTGTATATGATGAAAGATCATATTGCCGCGCTGAACTGTGGTCGTTGGGATTATATTTTCAGTTATATCAAAACACTTAATAACCATCCCGACCGGATCTTGCCAGATCGGCAAGTAGTGACCATGCATAAACCCTTTTTAAGTGCCTATTCGCGCTTACTGATTAAAACTTGTCATAAACGTGGCGCTCTCGCGATGGGCGGCATGGCAGCCTTTATTCCGGCTAAAGATCCGGTCGAAAATGCTGCTATTTTAGAGCGGGTTACCGCAGATAAAGAATTAGAAGCCAAGAACGGCCACGACGGTACCTGGGTAGCACACCCGGGGCTGGCAGCCACGGCGAATAGGGTATTCGCCAACTATTTGACGGATAAACCAAACCAGCTAGCAGTACTACGTGAACACGATGCCCCTATTAGCGCCGCTGAGTTGCTGGCGCCTTGTGAAGGTGAACGAACCGAGCAGGGCATGCGTATTAATATCCGGGTCGCCCTGCAATATCTTGCCGCCTGGATCAGCGGCAAAGGCTGTGTACCTATTTATGGCTTAATGGAAGATGCCGCAACTGCTGAAATTTCCCGTACATCAATTTGGCAATGGATTAAACATGGTAAAAGCTTAAGCAATGGCAAGCTGATTACCAAAACCTTATTTGCGTCTTTTTTAGAGGAAGAGGCAAAGGTTGTGTTAGCAGAAGTGGGGGCCGAAGTGTGGCAAAGTCAAAACTTTGAACGTGCTAAAGCATTACTGCTTAACATTACCACCGCTGATGCACTGACAGATTTCCTGACCCTGCCAGCGTATCAGTTGCTTGATTAACGTAGTGTAAACCACCGTAGCAAGGCGCCTTAGTCGACATTAAGGCGCCTTTTTTAGTTTAACTCGTCAGCGGTTTCACTAATCAGCCGCCTAAACCAAATATGGCTGGCGTCTTGGTGGAGCAACGGGCTCCAAATCATTTTTAATTCAATAGAGGGAATGGCAAAAGGTGGATCCATAATGGCCATCGCTGGGTCTTTTTCATATAAGCGGGCCGCGCGGCTGGGCAGCGTGGCAATCAAATCAATACCTACTGCTAAGTGCATGGCAACATGGTAGTTCCGGGTAAAAACGGTAATATTGCGCTGCTTACCTAACTTAGCCAACGCTTCATCTACCCAGCCGAGCTTCTGTACATCTTTCGGATCCATACCGACGCCAACACCAAAGCCGGTTTTACTAACCCAAATATGTTGCGCTTTAAGATAACTGTCGAGATTAAATTGCTGTAACACTGGGTTTTGCCGGTTGACCAGACATGAAAAGCTATCACGCCAAACGGTTTTTTGATGAAAAGACTGCGGCAGCTGATCAAAGCGGTTAATTGCCATATCGACTTTACCATTTTCAACATCATGAAAGGTCACATCGGACGGTGTCATAATATCCAGGCTGGTGTAGGGTGCTTGCACCCGTAGTTTTTTCAGCAACGCAGGGATCAGTGTTGAGGCCGCATAATCACTGGCCATAATGCGGAATACCCGGCGGCTTTGCGAAGGCTCAAAATCTTTGTTGGGTTGTAAGGTTTCTTCCAGGGTTAGCAAAACACCTCGTACCACGGGGGCTAATTCGCGCGCCCGTTCTGTAGGGACCATACCGTCTGAAGTACGCACCAGAATAGGATCATTGAGCAGATCGCGCAGCCGCTTTAAGCCGTTGCTCATGGCTGGCTGGGTGATATTCAATTGGTTAGCGGCGCGGGTGACATTCTTCTCGCGCAGCAAGACATCAAGGTATACCAGCAGGTTAAGGTCCACTTTGTTAATATTCATTAGTTTTATATCCAACGACATTTTTATTATTACGTTGAATCATATCATCAGCGCTACGCTGACCCAATAGTTTGCTTATACATTCATCAAAAAAATGATGGGCATCAAAAAAATCAGCTTTATGAATCTCATTTTTGTTGTCTATAGTGAAAGCATACCAACACGGTTACCGTTACCAGAAATGAGGAAATCACTATGTCGGCTTATCAAGAACATATTAAACAGTTAGAAAGTGTATGTGGTAATAATCAGGGATGGAATGCCATCAGCCCTGAGTATGCTGCCCGGATGCGCCTGCAGAATCGTTTCCATACGGGGTTAGATATTGCCAAATATACCGCCAAGCTTATGCGTGAAGATATGGCGGCTTATGATGCGGATAGTAGTCAGTACACCCAATCTTTAGGGTGCTGGCATGGTTTTGTAGGTCAGCAAAAATTAATTGCCATTAAAAAACATTTTGGTACCACTAAGCGTAAATACCTGTACTTGTCGGGCTGGATGATCGCGGCATTGCGTTCAGAGTTTGGTCCATTGCCAGACCAATCGATGCATGAAAAAACGGCAGTACCTGATCTGATTGCTGAGCTGTATACCTTTTTAAAGCAAGCTGATGCCCGTGAGTTAGCAGGGTTGTTTCATCAACTCGATGCGGCCAAAGCAGCTGGTGACAGCGTGCAAACTGCCGCAGTTCAAAGCAAAATCGACAACTTTGAAACCCATGTGGTGCCGATTATTGCTGATATTGATGCCGGTTTTGGTAATGAAGAAGCCACTTATTTATTAGCCAAAAAAATGATTGAAGCCGGTGCCTGTGCTATTCAAATTGAAAACCAGGTGTCAGATGAAAAGCAATGTGGTCACCAGGATGGTAAGGTTACCGTACCCCATGCCGACTTTTTGGCGAAAATTAATGCGGTGCGTTATGCCTTTTTAGAGTTGGGCGTGGACGATGGCATTATTGTGGCTCGTACCGACTCATTGGGCGCGGGCTTAACCAAACAAATTGCCGTAACCAATGCGCCAGGCGATTTAGGCGATAAATACAACAGTTTCTTAGATGGCGACTATATTACCAGTGCCGATGATATTGCTAATGGTGATGTGGTCGTAAAAGCTAATGGCAAACTGTTAAAACCGAAACGTTTAGCCAGTGGTTTATTTCAGTTTAAGGCGGGTTCTGGTGTCGACCGGGTGGTACTAGACTGTATTACTTCACTGCAGAACGGTGCCGATCTATTGTGGATTGAAACCGAGAAGCCACACATCGGTCAAATTAAAGAGATGGTTGATCGTATTCGTGAAGTGGTGCCAGGTGCTAAGCTGGTCTACAACAACAGCCCCTCTTTTAACTGGACCTTAAATTTCCGCCAGCAAGTCTTTGATGCCTGGAAAACCGCTGGTAAAGATGTTGCGGCCTATGAACGTTCTGGGTTAATGAGTGCTGAGTATGATACCACTGAGCTGGCGTTGGAAGCCGATAACCGTATTCGAACCTTCCAGGCAGATGCGGCCCGTGAAGCCGGTATTTTCCATCACCTGATCACCTTGCCGACTTACCATACTGCGGCATTATCGACTGATAATCTGGCAAAAGAGTACTTTGGTGCGGCGGGGATGCTGGGTTATGTAGAAGGCGTACAGCGTAAAGAAATCCGCCAGGGCATTGCCTGTGTAAAACACCAAAATATGTCGGGTTCAGATATTGGTGATGATCATAAAGAATACTTCTCGGGTGAAGCGGCGTTAAAAGCCGGTGGTGCGCATAACACCATGAACCAGTTCTAAACCTTGACAACCTTCAGTTTAAACTGATGTTTTGGCAGCCTAGTGGCTGCCATTTTTTTTGCTTTCTTCTTCCCAGCGCATCAGTAGCATGGTCAGATAGATTTTGGTGGGTAACGACAGGATCAAACCTAATGCGCAGCACCCAGCCACAATCAGAATGCCTTCGATACCCATTTTTTGCGGTAGTTCAGCAAATGCCCAGAGAAAGTGGCCCAATAAGAAAATGCCAAAGCCAATTAGCATTACCACTTTTAGTAGTGTAGTTAGAGTCTTATCACGCATGGAAACTTAGCCTGCTAGTGTTTATTTAAGCATAGGCTTATTTAATAAAGCAGACTTGATCTAGCGCACAAAGCTAATTGTTAGTCGGCAGATCACTACTTTACCGTGTCATCATGCCTAGATTGAGGCGGGTACTTTGGTGCATATTTTTTAAACTATATGTGCTCTAGGTGTTTCAGGTGCGGCTTGCCTTTTAAATAGGCTTGCCGGAACTGGTTAAAATAGTTTGCTAACGCTGCAGCTGCGGCAGGCTCCTGTGCCATTTTTAACACTTCAATCGCCACTTCAGCTGTACAAAGCTGATGTAAATGGGCGGCCTCGCGTAATAGATAATCACTGGCTTGTTCCGGCTGAATACCCAGTACGGGCAAATTACTAAGGTAAGGGCTGCGGAACATTTTTTTCGCTTCACGCCAGGTGCCATCCAGCATGACAAATAGCGGGGTACGGCCAATAGTTGTGTTAACCAGAGCAGGGGCGTCGGTTAAACAGCGCTCTGGCTCAGCATACTGTTGCGGGAACACCAGAATCGGGGCATAGGCAGGGTTAGTTAAAAGGGCGAGCATGGCTGCATCTGGGTTCGTTCTGTCCCAAACAAAAGCATGATTATCGGCTGCCACATCACAAATTAACCGGCCGGTATTGCTTGGCTTATAGCATTCACCGGTATACATAATAAAACAAAACGCGGCGCGGGCTACGGGTTCAGGTTTAGCAGCACAAATGCAATCTGTTAGCGGTAACAGGCAAGCGTCACAACGTATTACTTTACTGCCTCGGGCGTTAAAAACCCGGGTTGCTTTTGCCAGTTCGCGGTGGCGTAAGTCTAAAATGGCGTTGGCCATTGCTATGCATCCTCTGTGTTGCTGGTGCTGCCTGTTGCTGTTGGGTATGGCTGCAGCGGTTTGGGCGCGTATTGTACGGGCTTTTGTGCTAAACTGCGCTGTCTTTCGATTTGACTTTTGACCTAATGAGTATTGCGGCGCAACCTTCAGAAATTACCTTACCGGCTGTGAATCAGGGCTGGCCAACAGTATTAGCATTTTTGACTGCGCACTTTTCCCGAATCGCCCCTGAGGTTTGGCTGCAGCGTATTCTGGCTGGCAAGGTACACTGGTATCAGGGCGATTGTATTACTGAACAGACCCCTTTTTTACCCAGCCGCCGGTTGTGTTATTACCGTGAGGTGCTGGCTGAACCAAAGATCCCCTTTGCCCACCAGATTATTTATCAGGATCAGCATATTCTGCTTGCCGATAAGCCGCATTTTTTACCCGTTACCCCCGGCGGCGATTTTGTGAATGAGTGTTTATTACAGCGATTAAAAAATGATACTGGCCTCCCAGAGTTGGTGCCGGTACATCGGTTGGATCGCGATACCGCAGGTTTAGTGCTGTTTAGTGTTAACCCGCAAAGCCGGGCGGCGTATTATCAGTTATTTAGCCAAGGCAACATTCAAAAAACTTATCAGGCCTTAGCCAGAGTCGATGAGCAAACGGCTGCTCTGCCGCTACCTAAGCAATGGCAGGTAAAAAACCGAATTGAAAAAGCGCAGCCGCGGTTTCTAAATGCCATAGTGCCGGGTGAAGCTAATGCGCATTCCACCATTGAATTACTGCAGGTTACGCATGGCATTGGCCAGTTTAAGTTAACACCCCATACTGGCAAAACCCATCAGCTACGCTTACATATGCAAAGTTTAGGTTATCCGATTTTGCATGATGCCTATTACCCCACACTACAACCGAAAAATACCAGCGACTTTAGCCAGCCGCTAAAATTACTAGCCGCCGCGCTGCATTTTACCGATCCGCTAACCGGTGAAAGCCGGCAATTTACCTCGCTACAGCGTTTGTAAAATTTTATCCAATTGATTGGCAAAGGCTTGTCGGTCACTCTGGTTTAAGGTGGCTGGCCCACCAGACTGAATACCACTGGCACGCAGGGTTTCCATAAAATCTCGCATCGTCAGTTTTTGCTTGATGGTATCTTTGCTGTATAACTCACCACGAGGGTTTAAGGCTAAACCGCCTTTGGCCAATACCTCGGCGGCCAGTGGTATATCGGCGGTAATCACTAAATCGCCGGGCGCGGTGCGCCGTACTATTTCGTTATCCGCTTCATCAAAGCCCTTGCTAACGGTTAAGCTGCTGATATACGGCGATGGCGGAGTACGTAACGGCTGATTGGCAATCAGTACCAAGGGGAGCTTTTTACGCTCGGCGGCACGATATAAAATCTCTTTGATAACAGTGGGGCAGGCATCGGCATCAACCCAAACAGTAAAAGGCATAGTTGTTCTCTGGTTATGGGACCTTCGGGGTCAGAGCCAGCTCTATGGGACCTTCGGGGTCAGAGCCAGCTCTGACCCCGAAGGTCCGGGGTCGGAGATCGTGGAAAACGATAACAAAACCGCATGCTGTGTGGATAGGGGAAAATATCTTCCACTATGCCTTGCCGGATATGATACTGCTTTTGCCGCCAATAGACCGGCTCTAATAATTCCGGGTGTTTACTAAATAACAGTTGTCGAATATCTGCCTGTGGTGTCACAAAGGTAGCAATTTGCTCCGGAAAGACATCACCGGGCTCGGCCCAGCAATTGGCTTCGGCATTGATGGCGTCTTCAAAGTTATCTGTTTTCGGCAGCGCTCGGAAATTCACATCCAGCAAATATTGCACTTCATCATAATCATAAAATACCACCCGGTTATGCCGGGTAACGCCAAAGTTTTTCAATAGCATATCGCCTGGAAAAATATTGGCGGCAATCATTTGTTTAATGGCTTGGCCGTAGTCATCCATAATCTCGGCTTTTTGGTTGTCGCTGGCCTGCTCCAGATACAGGTTAAGCGGTACCATACGCCGTTCGATATATAAATGCTTAATCACTACTAAATCGTCTTCCAACTGCATTGAACCAGCGATACTTTGTTGCAGCTCGGCTAATAATTCCGGGGTAAAGCGATTACGCGGCAAAGCGACATCCGAATATTCCAGCGTATCAGCCATTCGGCCCACCCGATCGTGCATTTTCACCAATTGATAGCGGGCTTTAACAGTTTTACGATCAAAGGGTTTGCTCTCGGCAAATTTGTCACGGATCACTTTAAAAACATAAGGAAAGGAAGGCAGGGTAAATACCATCATCACCATACCGCGGGTACCAGGTGCGGCGACAAATTGATCCTGACTGTGTGTCAGATGTGATAACAGTTCCCGGTAAAACTCAGTTTTGCCTTGTTTATGTAAGCCTATCGCGGCGTAAAGTTCAGCTAGCGTTTTATGCGGAATAAGCTCACGTAGAAAATGTACTAACGCCGAAGGCACCGGGCATTCCACCATAAAGTAAGCCCGGGAAAAACCAAAAATAATACTCATTTGTTGCGGATCTGTCAGCAAGGTGTCCAAATAAAGCCCGCGGCCAGCATCATGTAACAGCGGGATAATAAAAGGCTGCTGCCCTTCCGGGCTGACCACCCGACCAACCAGATAAGCGGCTTTATTGCGAAAAAACGGTGTGCGTAAAATATCCAGCCGCATTAAATGTACCGGATAAGCACCATGGCTGGATTGGCTAATAAAGCTACGTACTATGCAGCGGATATCGTGCTCAAGATCAATAAAAGGTGTGCTAAAACCAAAGGCATCAATAATAGTCCGGATGCACTTTTTTAAGCCGTCCTGCGCCGGAAAATAGCTTTGATAAACAGAAGAGATTGGCGCTGGCAGATGTTGTTTATCTAGGGTGGACTCAACAAAAATATTTTGGTTATGAAAGTATTTACGGGCAAATAAGCGGCAAAATACCGAATTATAAAAGGTCTCAGCCAACTCGGCCTGTGGGTGGAAAAGTAGAAATTCCAGATAATGCTGTTTTACTTGCTGCCATAACGGTTCATTTAAACACTCTGCCGGCATTTGCTCGCGCAAGGTATTAATGGTTTCGTTTACCCGGGTATCGTAAAACTGGATGCGCTCAGAGCTATCTTGTTGATACGCTAACCAATCTGCTTGTTCAAAACGCTGGCGCGCGCGCGCCGTCACATGCTGGAATAGCCGGAAATGGTTTCGAAAACCTTTTAATATAATGTCAGCAATCTGTCGGGCTTCGGTCATAGTAAGGGTCTGCAAAGTCACATAACAAGCACTGTACGGGTAAACCGCGAGTAGGTGCCAGTTTGAAAAAGGGCGCCGAAGCGCCCCCCCTAAAAGCCAGCTAACTTAGCTTAGCTAGCTCAATATGTTAATTAAAGCTCATTTAGTACTAATTAGGCTACTATTGGTTTTTTGCGAGACCTCAATGTCAACCGGCTGTACATCATCACCATAGTCAAACATCACCGCCAGCACTAATACCACGGCAGAAGCGAGCATAAGTTTAATAATCAGTGGTAGGCAGAACCGGAACCAATGACCATAAGGAATACCAGCTATACCAATAATACCCATTAAAATGGCATTGGTGGGGATAATCATATTGGAGAAACCATCACCGAATTGGTAGGCTAATACGGCAACCTGACGCGGAATTTCCAATAAATCAGCCAGCGGGACCATTAACGGCATGGTGACATAGGCCTGACCACTGCCTGATGGAATAAAGAAATTCAGCAATGTTTGGATAATCAACATACCTACCGCAGCAACTTCGGCACCAACATAAGATAACGGCATAGACATACCATGTACTAATGAGTGCAACACCTGACCATCTTCTAAAATAAGTGAAATACCACGGGCCACACCAATTAATATTGCGGTGGTAGTGAGCTCCATGGCGCCTTCAATAAACTTCTTGGCAGCGGTATCGGCTGAGACTTTGCCGACTAAGGTAATAAACAAGCCCCAGGCAATAAAGGCGGCACCCAGTTCATACAGATACCAGCCGTTTACCCGGATATTGTAAGCGACAACGCCGATAGTAATAATAAAACTGGCCAGAATGAGGCGATGAGCCATAGTAAGCGTTGGATAAGCAACCGCATGTTTGTCGCCAAGTGGACAGGGCAGATCCTTTACCATTGAATTGTTAGGATCGGCAATCACACTTTTTGCGTAACTCCAGACATGGTGAAAACCAATTAAGACGAAAGGTAAAAATATAGCCGCACGCAATTCCCAACCAGATAAAATAGGAATATCGGCAATCTGCTGGGCAATTACTAAGGTAAAGGGGTTAACCGCCGAGATACCATAGCCAATACCATAGCCTGCCACTGTCATGCCTACGGCGGTCATGGCATCTAGTCGCATAGCTTTGCACAGGGCGACCAGAATCAGTACGAAGGGAATATATTCACCGGCAGTACCAATAAAACTCGATGCCATAGCAAAGCAGAAGATCACCATAAAAATTAGCATCTGTGGCTTAGTACCAAAGCGCTCTAGTAAGCGGCCAATTAGCGCATCGACGGTACCGGTAGCGCGGGCTATTGACAACACGCCACCTAAAATCATTACAAAGAAAATAACATCCTGCGCAGCGGCAAAAGCGCGGGGTATGGCGGTAAGTAATTGCCAGGGGGTGAGATAGCTGCGTTCTTCTACCAGCGCAAAAGTGCCGGGAACGACCACAGCCCTGCCGTTGGCCATGGTTTCGGTAGCAAAAAAGCCTTGGGGTACAATCCAGGTGGCAATCATCGCAATAACCATCATGCTAAATAATAGCGTGAGGGTATGCGGAACTTTAAATTTTCCCATAAGTTAACCTTAGCTGTGCGCTTGGCGCATTATTGTTGTGTTTTATATATTGTTCGGGGGTGAATCTCCTACTGCAAAACCTTGAGGCAATAGGCAGCGCAACGGCAAGTCTAACCGATGCGCATAGCAAGGACAAATAGTCTTATAGCTTAGGCTTGCTCTGACTGCAGCCATTGTATAGGCTTAGCGTTTTTTATGCGCCGGAGCTCTCGTTTGCCGTTATTTCCTGTTGTCATTTTTCTAAGTGCCGCACTGCTATTTTTAGTGCAGCCGATGTTGGCGCGTTTGTTGTTGCCGCATTTTGGCGGTGGCGCCCAGGTGTGGGCGGCCTGTTTATTATTCTTCCAAACGTTGCTGTTAGCCGGTTATGCCTATGCGCATTGTTTAACGCGCTTTTGTGCGCTGCGTCAGCAAGCGTTATTACATGGGCTTTTATTGCTGCTGGCACTGGGCAGCCTACCTTGGTTGCTACAACCTGAGCTTAGCGGGCATAGCGGCTCACCGCTGTGGGGTATTTTAGGTTTATTAACCCTTACCATAGGTTTACCTTATTTTGTCTTATCGGCTACTGGCCCCTTGTTACAGTACTGGTTTGCTGCCAAATTTCCGCTGCGTTCAGCTTATCGTTTATATGCGTTGTCTAATCTCGGATCTTTTGGGGGGCTGTTGCTCTATCCTTTTGTGCTAGAGCCTTATCTGCCGCTAGCACAGCAACGGCTTTATTGGGCTCTGGGCTTTGTACTCTTTGTCAGTTGTCTACTGCTGCTATTATGGCAAATAGCGGGGAAAGTCACTGAGAACAACTCAGCTGCGATGGCCCGGCACAGCGTGGCACCGTTAAGCCTGAGCGGCCAACCCTGGTTGCGGTGGCTGCTTTTATCTGCCTGTGGTGTGGTTTTGCTGTTGGCCGTAACTCAGCAGCTTACCCAAAATGTGCCACCCGTGCCGTTTCTATGGATAGTACCATTAGCGCTATATTTACTGAGTTTTACCTTAGTATTTAATCGCGATAGCTGGTATCAACGCAGTATCTGGTTGTATTTATTTGCTATTAGCCTGGTGATGGCATTGCTACTGTACTATTTAGGGCGGCAGTTTGATTTATTCTCGCAGTTAGTGCTGTATTTAATGTTGCTGTTTAGCGGCTGTATGCTGTGTCATGGCGAGTTGGCGCGTAGCAAACCTGCTCATGGTGCTTTAACTGCATTTTATTTAGTGCTAGCGGCGGGTGGGGTGCTAGCCGGGGTAATGGTAAATATAGTAGCTCCGCTGCTGTTTAGTAAGTACTGGGAGTTTCCTTTAGTGCTACTGGCTATTCTCTGGTTAGTTACGTTAAACCAGTGGCGGCGGCAAGTACTTTGGCAGAATGCGTTGGCCGCAGTGGGTGGCGTGTTGTTTATTGGCTGCTTTGTGCTGGCTGAGCACTGGTTGGGACAGCACGATGTTGCCAAGAGCCGTAACTTTTATGGTAGTTTGACGGTACGCGATGTGCAGTTACAGGGGCAATGGCAACGGCAATTAATTGATGGTACTACTAGTCATGGCGCTCAGTATCAGGATAGCGAGCTAGCGCAAGTACCGCTTAGTTATTATCGGCCCGTTACCGGTGTCGCTTTGGCAATCAACCACTTTTTACCAGCTGACCCTAGCAGAACCACGCTACAGCTGCGGCAGCGGCAGTTGGGGTTAGTTGGTTTGGGGGCGGGCGCTTTAGCAGCCTATGGTCGGGCAGGCGACAGCTTGCACTTTTATGAAATTAACCCTGCGGTGATTCAAGCTGCAGAGCAGCATTTTAGCTATTTACAAGACAGTGCCGCTCAGGTGCAAATTCATACCGGTGATGCACGCTTAGTATTAGCAGAGCAGTGGCAACAGCAGGGCGGCCAGCAGTTTGATATTCTGGTGTTGGATGCCTTTAGCAGCGACGCGATACCGATGCATTTACTTACGGCAGAAGCCATGCAACTTTATTGGCAGCATCTGATGCCAGATGGCGTGTTGGCGGTACATATTTCTAATAACTATATCGATTTAAGCAGCGTACTACGTAACCATGCCACAGCATTGGGTCTGGAGGCGGTATTTATTCCTACCGCAGCAGATAACAGCAACCCGGCAGCAACCGAATGGGTGTTGCTGAGCCGCAATAACCGATTCTTAGCCCAAACCGTGATTAGTGCTGCAAGTCGCCCCTGGCCGCGGCCGTTAAAGCCGCAGCTTAGTTGGACTGATCAACACAGTAATTTATTTATGGTGTTGAAATAAATAAATAAAAGCCGGGATTAACTCCCGGTTTTGATTTTTTAACGTTCTTGCTCAGTGGTAATGCGTAGCTTTTGCTGATAACTCAGTTTACCCGTTGCCGACTGATAGCACTTATCTACTTTAGCTACGCGGATAAGGTAGGGCGGTTCACTGACAGTTGCACTGGCAAAATTACTACGACACAGCGAGTGGCTTAAACTGCGATAATGATCGCGGCTAAACAATGGGCTTTTACTTTGTAACGGCTCGGCCAATGGCCCGAGCAACGTCTTATCGCTGGCTGCTTGCAGCATTAACATGCCTTGCTGCCATAAAGCAGTATCACCCGCGCTTAAGCTGTAGGTCGTGGCGTACAGTTGATTTGCTACAGACTCAGATTGTAGCTCACTGATATAGACTTCTGCAGCGCCGCTTGCCTTTAGCTGTACTACGCCTTGCTGATACTGACTTAAATCAACTAACAAGGCGGTGGCTTCATCCACCCCAAAGGCCAGATGACTTTGCGTTGATTGCTGTAATACCAATAGACGCGCCTGGCGGCCACGTTCAGCAAAGTGCGTATCTAAAATACCCAGCGGGAACAAACCCAAGCCCCCCGCGGCGGTATAGGTAAGCTGGCGCTCACTGATCTCCTCCGGGCAGCGCTGTTCTTTGCGGCAACCCGGCCAGGGAGCAACAGATGCTTTAGCACCGTATTGCAGGGCATGGTAACTGTCGCCATTGCTAATCATCGGCAGTGGCTCGGCGTCAGCAGCATACAGCTGACGACCACTCATCACCGCAGTACCGGCACTGGTGCCCCCAACTAGCAGACGTTTTTGTTGAACAGCCTCGAAAATAGCTAATAACTCAGCTGTAGCGCTGCCATCGCTGTGACGTAATGCCTGATAAGTTAGGCTTTGATCGCCACCATTAAAGAAAATACCGTCAGCATCGGCAATTAATGCCACAACAGCGTTACTGCCTTTTTCACAAAGTTGTTGTTTAACGGCAAATAAATCAGCATAAATCTGCTCACGGCGATAACTACCATGAATTTTCGCCAGATACTGCGGCAGGGCCGCACAGTTTTGTTCCGTTAAGGCGTTTTGCAAAGCGGCAGTTAGCGGCAGCCACTGCACATTAGCACCTGCTTGGCGAAACACATCCAAATAAAAATCCACTGCAGCAAAAGGGTCGCGCGATGACGCTGTAACCACTAATAGCTTAGCTTGTTCGCGGCCTTTGGCCTGAGCCTTCTCGGTTGCCAACTGCACAAATTGTCGATACAACTCGGTGGACTCAAGATGGCTGGTTTGGTCTAAATCAACTTGTTCAGTTAACCGGTATTTGCCATCAGTACTTAGCGCTGGCACTTCCAGATAATCTAATACCGCATTGAGCTCCCGCTCAGATAACGCTTGCCACAGCGCTTCACCGCTGATTGGCACTGTCTCAGTTGCCGCAAAGCTGCGCCACAGTTCGGTTAACTCGGTTTCAGTAAGTGGTGAGGGGCTTGTGGTTTGCAGGGCACTAAAGAGTGCCACGAGCTGTTGCTGTAAAATCTGCCGTTCAGCGCTAAATAACTCGGCGCTGGCAAATAGCTGAACGGTTGTGGGATGCAATAAGTAGCGATTACCGGTTTTTGCCAGTTCACTAAATTGGGCGTGCTCATTGCAACTGCGATTCGACATGGAGCTGCAGGTAGCCAGCCCTCCGCCGATTAACATCAAATCATAGTTTGCTGCAGGTAACACGGTGCTTTCAGTTAACAGTGTGCTTTGTTGCTCACTCGCCAGTGTGACGTCTTCCGGTTCCGTCAGTACGGTGCTCTCAGGTTCAGCGGGTAGGGGCTGTTGCGCGCCGAGCAGGGTGCTTACAACTAATAATGTTAAGCAGGATAAACGCATCTAACCTCCCATTGCAGAATGCTGTGGCTTTTCAAAGGTTCCCCAAACAATTGGCGTACCGGCACGGACCAGGCAACGGCCTTTGGCTAGTACGGTATCCAGGGTTAAATCTTGGCTATTGAGCAGCAGCATATCAGCATCTTTGCCAACTGCAAGCTGCCCTTTTTGTTTTAAACCAAGAATTTGCGCCGGGGCAGCCGTAATACTGGTTAAAGCATCGCTAACACTAACTTGCCACTGCAAAACGGCGGTTTGGAAGCTGGATAATAAGCTGGAAACCTTACCGACTTCTAATCCTAGTAGTTCACCGTTTATGTTATAGACCGGTAAGCTGGCATTGCCATCGGAACTCATAGTTAATTGCATGGCTGGGATGCCCGCTTGCAAGGCACGGTTTAGTGCTGCTGCAGCTGCGATTTCACCGTGCTGCAGATCATATGCTGTAGTACTGGTGGTAAAATCGATCACACCACCAGCACGGGCAAACTCAAGCCCGGCATTAAACAGTGCTTCATTCCGATTAATATGGGTGGGGTAAAATTGTTTTAAGCTAAGCTCTGTGCCAGCAACTGCATCAAACAAAGGTTGCAGCAGTGTTTTACCGCTACCCACATGCACACTAACGGTACCCCCTTTACCTGCGAGCATTCCCCCAACGCGTGCCGCAGCAGCCACCTTGCGTAGTTCAGTAATAGTCGGTTGTGATGAGCGATGATCGCTAATGGCTATTTCGCCCACGCCAATCATTTTATCAATTAAAATTAAATCGTCGGTAATATTGCCTGTTACCGTTCGGCAGGGGATTTCGTAAGAGCCGGTGTGGCAATAAGTACTAATGCCTTCGGTTTCCAGCGCATGGGCTTTGGCGAGTAAGTTGGTTAGGGTGCGCGTTGTGGCGTCAGTGCCCAGTACGCCAATTGCTGTAGTCACACCTGCGAGCGTGGCATCGGTGAGTTGCATTTCCGGGGTGCGGGTGGCAAAGCCACCTTCACCGCCACCACCGATATAGTGCACTAGCGAGTCGACAAAGCCCGGCACTAAATATTTACCACTACCATCAATGACACTAATAGGCAGTGTGCTGTTGTTTACGGCTAAGTTGTCACCTATTGCCGCAATGCGGTTACCGGCAATAAGGACATCTTTAATACCCAGCGCTGCAGGGGCGAAGACGCTGGCACCTTTAATAAGAAGAATGTGTTCCAAGAGAACCTCGTTATTGATAATTTATGGCCACGGCCAGCAACATAAACAGGCTAGCCAAAGCAAATAAGCAAAGTTGTAATTTCCAGGCAAACTTAAGCCAAACCGTCCAATCTACCCGGACCACACCCAGGCAGCCAATTAAGGCGGCAGAGGTAGGAATAATGCAGTTGGTTAAGCCATCGCCTAATTGAAAGGCCAGCACGGCAATTTGCCGCGATAAGCCAAGCATATCGGATAAGGGAGCTATTAACGGCATGGTAAGTGCTGCTTGCCCTGAGCCTGAGGCGACAAAGAAATTAAACACCGACTGCAGCACCAGCATTAGCCAGGCGGGTAAATCGCCCAGTGCCTGACCTGAGTAAAAGAGCAAGGTATTGAGTACCGAAGGTGATTCGGGGTTATCGCCACCTAAAATAAGCACTATGCCTTTCGCCATGCCGACAATCAGAGCGGCGGGCAACAGCTCTGCTGCGCCTTGCTTAAAGCCGTCTGCGGCGTCATTTACCCTTAGGCGTTTACCCAATACAGCAATAGCGGCAATAACGACACTTATGGTGAAAAACTGGCTAGCAATTTCCGGAATATAGTACTTGCGGCTGGTGACGCCCCAGATAATCCAGACGAGCCCCAAAAAGAACACCGTTAAGATCAGGCTATCCAGGCGGCTATACTCGCTGGTAACAGTGGCGTCTTGTTGCTGACGCAGCCGCTGATCGGTTTCATAGCTAAGTGAGCTGCTGGGATGCGCTTTTATTTTAGCGGCATAGCGCATGGTGTAGATAATACCAAAAAGGGTAAAAGCCCCCCACATCCAATACCTTAGGTTGGCACCGGATAGAGGGGGGATTTCCGCAATACCCTGGGCAATGGTGACATTAAAGGGGTTCATCCAGGAGGTGGCAAAACCAATTTGCGTGGCAACGTAAGTCACCAGCACTGTGGTGATGGCATCATAACCGAGTGCCAGCATCAGCGGCAGCAGGATAAAGGCAATTACGCCCACCGCCGAGCCCCATTTAGAGCCCGAAACCATGCCCTCAAAGGCGTAATTGAAAAAGCCTACACCACCGCCTTCAGCAAACAGCGGCACACCACTGTGGCTATCGTTGGCAAATTGAAAGCTGTCAGGATCCAGCTTGCCTTTGGTTTTCGCCGCACCCGCTGTTTCAGCTGCCACTTCTGTAAGGCTAAAGCTGCCAGCAGGTACCAGGTGCGAGGCAATAGCAGCCGGTATCATCACAAAAAACAGGATGACAAAGGCATCCGGCATGCTTGCCGGTTGTTTCGTTGAGTTAGTCATAACGTTAACCTGTGCAGTTGGCTGCCGGTGTGAGCCGGCAGCCAACATTCTTAGAAGAAGTAACTAAAGGATAGGCGATAGTTTCTTCCCAGGGCATTGTGATTAATAGAATCGAAGCCGCGGCTAGCACCGTAAACCTTTGGTGGATCCCGGTCTAACAGATTATCAACACTAAAGGTGATAGTGGCATTTTCAAAATCGTAACCCAGGTAACCACGTAAGGTGGTCCAAGACGACACATCACGCTCACCGTTTTCATCTAAGGCACCAAGCTCGGCCATTTCGTCCAGATTACGGGCACGTAAACGGCTAATATCATCGGCGTAAGAGGCCGTATAATTGGCGCCTAAGCCTGTGCTAAAGTTATCGGCGCGCCAGGATACCCGCAAATTCGCAATATTACGTGGATAGCGGTAAGTCCCTACCAGCGATTCGATTTCATCTGAGCCGGCTTTATTACGTTCAAACGATAGATAGTGTGTCCAATCCAAATCTAAGCCCAGTTTACCTGCGCTCAATTCAAAGGTATGGCTTAAGCGGGTATCAATACCTTTAACCTGCTGGCGACCCACGTTATCCAGTAAAATAACATGGTCTCGTTGTAACGGCAGGCTGGTAACGCGGGCAGGGGTGCTGTTTACCCAGTTGCTTAGGATCTCTTGCATATTGGCGTTGGCATTCGTCAGATCGCGGCCCTGACTGTCTAGCACCTGACAAATATTAAAACGATCACGGCCCACTGCCAAATTAGGGTTTAACGAAATACCGGTTTGACCATCAGGTACTAAGCCACAATGGCGCTGTGTGACATCGGTAATACTGCGTGCCATGGCAGCAGTTAAATCGGTATCAACCAGTTTTTTATGATCAAACTGCCAGTAGTCGACGGTAATTGTGGTGTTACGTGTTGGGCTATAACCAAAGCCAAGGCTTAGCGATTCAGAGGTTTCCGCCTCAAGCTCTGGATTCCCCAGCTCTAACACGTTGACCGTACCCGTACCGCCTAAACCACCACAGTAGAACTGGTTTACCAGCTCATTGGCCGAACAATCATAACGGGCGGTAGTGGTACGCAGTTTTACTCCTGCTTGGGTTAACGATGGTGCCCGGAAAGAGCTGGCCCAGGATGCGCGCATTACCAGTTCATCGGTCGGGCGGTAGGTAAAGCCAATTTTCGGATTAAAGGTACCGCCAAAATCGTTGTAGTGATCGTAACGGCCAGCGGCCAGCATTTCGATTTGTGCTGTTAATGGCACATACACTTCACCAAATACTGCTGCCTGGTTACGGCTGGCTGTGGAGAAGCTGGAACCAAAACCAAAGACATCAACCAGATAGTCATTTTCAAAACGCGCCTGTGCATTTAAAGAAGGCTCATCGGTAATTTTTTCGCGGCGTAGTTCAGCACCAAAGGCGGCATGGACTATTTGATCGTTAAATTCAAACAGATCGCCGGTAATACGGGCGTCCCAGCCGTATAAGGTACTTAAGCCATCACGGGTTGGTACTTCTTGCGCCAGCGCCAATCGGGCTTCGTTGGCGGCATCGTTTTGCAGGAATGGATTATAGCTACCGGCCAGGTTAGCACCGCTGTTGCAGCAGGTAAACCGTGCAGGCGATAGCATGCCAATGCAGCTTATAGCTTCATCATTGCTTTTTTAGTTATTAGTTTGGTGTTGCTAACGGGCAACAAGCAGAAAGGCAGGTAACATTGCAATGCAAACGTAAAACGTTAGGCAAAATGCAACCTGTTGCGTTTCTACTCGTTAAACCACTCCGAGAGGTAGTATGACGAGTAGTGATATGAACCGAGCTGGATGGCTTTTTTTAACATATCGCTACTTTAAAATTGAGTTGATAAATTTCTACGTTTTTCAAACAAGGGTAGCAGTAAGCTAAGCGTTTTAGATTTACTGCCAATAACACTATTAGAAATACTGCGCTTGCCAGAAACTGTCAAGCAGCAAATGACTTTTTTCTTAAAATTAATTTTGCCATAGCCGCTGAAAAAAACGGCTATTAGTGGTTAAGTATGCGCTAAGTAAAACAGAGTTAAGCCCGCAGTGCGGGCTTAACTCTTATTAAAAACATGAGCTTACAACGACTTTGGTTATACTTCTAAATAATCCAAAATGCCTTCTGCGGCTTTGCGGCCCTGGGCGATAGCCGTAACCACTAGGTCAGAGCCTAATACCATATCACCACCGGCAAAGATTTTTTGCTGGTTAGTTTGTAGGGCATAGGTGCTTTGCTCACTGGCTAACACCCGGCCTTTGGCATCTAACTCCACACCCATATCAATCAACCATTGTGGCGGGCTGGGTTGGAAACCAAAAGCAATCACCACCGCATCGGCGGGTAAAATTTGCTCAGAGCCTGCCACAGGCACTGCACTACGGCGGCCTTTAGCATCGGGTGCACCCAGCTCAGTGGTGACCACTTTCACACCACAGACCTGGCCAGCGCTATTAAGCTCAATACCCAGTGGTTGTAGGTTAAATAAAAACTCTACGCCTTCTTCGCGGGCATTTTGCACTTCTTTGCGTGAGCCTGGCATATTGGCTTCATCGCGCCGATAGGCACAGCTTACTTTGGTCGCGCCCTGACGAATCGAGGTACGGACGCAGTCCATGGCGGTATCGCCACCCCCTAGCACCACCACGGTTTTGTCTTTTAAGCTGACAAAAGGATGCTCGGTTTGCCAGCCCATCAGGTTATTCACATTACCAATTAAGAACGGTAAGGCCTCATACACACCAGGTGCATCCTCGTTGGCTAAACCGCCTTTCATTGGCGTATAGGTACCAAGGGCCAGGAATACTGCGTCGTACTCATCCAGCAGGCTATCAAAGCTAACATCAACACCCACAGTGGTATTTAGCCTAAACTCAATGCCCATGTCGGTAAAGATTTGCCGACGCAGCTGCATCACGCCTTTCTCCAGTTTAAAAGGCGGTATGCCAAAGGTCAGCAGGCCACCGATTTCCGGGTAACGATCAAATACTACCGGCGTCACGCCATTACGGACTAATACGTCTGCACAAGCTAAACCGGCTGGGCCCGCGCCTATAACGGCGACTCTTTTCGTGGTTTTGCTAACGGCAGAAAGATCGGGCCGCCAGCCCATTTCAAAGGCTTTGTCGGTAATATATTTTTCAATACTGCCAATGGTGACGGCACCAAAACCTTCGTTGAGGGTACAGGCGCCTTCGCAGAGACGATCTTGTGGGCAAACCCGGCCACAAACTTCCGGTAAGCTATTGGTTTTATGCGATAATTCAGCCGCCTCAATAATCTTGCCTTCGTTGGCTAATTTTAGCCACTGCGGAATGTAGTTATGCACCGGGCATTTCCATTCGCAATAAGGGTTGCCGCAATCCAGACAGCGATCGGCCTGACCTTCTGCCTGGGTTGGCGTTAGCGGCTGATAAATCTCCACAAATTCAATGGTTCTTTCTGTTAATGAGCGTTTTGGCGGATCAATCCGTTTTACGTCAATAAATTGGTATACATTCTGTGCCATAACGCCTCCCTTACATCGCTTGTACACGCAGCTCGGCAGATGAGCGAGCGCGGTGACCAAGCAAGGTATTTACATCACTGGTTTTAGGTTTGATCAGCTTAAACTTCGGTAAATATTGGCTGAAGTTATTCAGGATCCGCTGCGCTTTGTCGCTGCCGGTTTCCTCTAAATGTTGATGTAATAAGCTGCGTAAGTGCTCTTGTAAGATCGGCATTTCTACTGCCAGGGCTTCGACCAACTCGGGGTTTAAGCGCAGTGCCAAATCATCTTGCTCGTCCAGTAAGTAGGCAAAGCCACCGGTCATACCGGCACCAAAGTTCACACCAGTGCAGCCCAGTACCACGACCACACCGCCCGTCATATATTCACAGCAGTTATCGCCAGTACCTTCTACTACCGCCAGCGCGCCAGAGTTGCGCACCGCAAAGCGCTCGCCCACCTGACCTGCGGCATAAAAACGGCCGCCGGTTGCGCCGTATAAACAGGTATTACCGGCAATGGTAAAACCGTTTTTGGCAAAGCTGGCACCTTTAGCTGGGTGAATAGCAATTTGACCACCGGTCATGCCTTTACCCACATAGTCGTTGGCATCACCTTGCAGTGATAAATGCAGGCCGCCAGCATTCCACACACCAAAGCTTTGTCCGGCTGTGCCGATAAACTTTAAGCGGATAGGATCGGTTGCCATGCCCTGATTACCATGCTGCTTCGCAATAAAACCCGATAAGGCCGCGCCGACGGAGCGATCAGTATTGCGAATTGGGAAGCTTAACTGGCCGCCGGTTTTACGGTTAACCATCTGTTGGCATTTCTCTACCAGTAACTGGTTTAACGCGCCCGGATCAAAGGGGGTATTATTTTGCACACAGTGTAGCGGTTTATCTGAACGTACACCGCTGGCCGCCAGAATGGGGGATAAATCCAGGCGGCTTTGTTTTTGCGTTTCACTGGTTTTGTAATCCAGTAAATCGGTGCGGCCGATAAGTTGCGTTAGCTCTGTTACGCCAAGCTGCGCCATCAGTTCACGCACTTCGCGCGCTAAAAAGGTAAAGTAGTTCATTACCATCTCAGGCAAGCCAGTAAAATGATCGCGCCGTAAGGTGGCATCCTGCGTAGCAACGCCGGTTGCACAGTTATTTAAATGGCAGATACGTAGGAATTTACAGCCCAGCGCCACCATAGGGCCAGTACCAAAACCAAAGCTTTCTGCCCCTAAAATAGCCGCTTTTACCACATCCAGACCGGTTTTTAAGCCGCCATCCACCTGTAGACGCACCCGATCGCGCAGGCCGTTTTCAACTAACGCTTGGTGTACTTCCGCTAAACCCAGCTCCCACGGGCTACCTGCATATTTCACTGAGGTCAGTGGGCTGGCGCCGGTGCCACCGTCATAACCTGACACGGTGATTAAGTCCGCATAGGCTTTGGCCACGCCAGTGGCAATGGTACCAATGCCAGGCTCAGACACCAGTTTTACTGAAATTAATGCCTGTGGATTCACCTGTTTTAAATCGAAAATCAGCTGGGCTAAATCTTCAATAGAGTAGATATCATGGTGTGGTGGTGGCGAAATCAAGGTTACGCCTGGCACCGAATAACGTAAGCGGGCAATTTCTGCCGTGACCTTTTCCCCGGGAAGCTGACCGCCTTCGCCCGGCTTAGCGCCCTGGGCGACTTTAATCTGAATCACTTCCGCGTTTACCAGGTAATGCGGTGTTACCCCAAAGCGGCCAGAGGCAACTTGCTTAATCTTTGAGTTTTTCTCGGTACCAAAGCGCCGTGGATCTTCACCACCTTCACCGGAGTTAGAGCGGCCACCTAAGCGGTTCATGGCAATTGCCAGGGCTTCATGTGCTTCGGGGCTTAGGGCGCCGATAGACATAGCCGCACTGTCAAAGCGCGGATAAAGTAGCTCTGCTGCTTCAACTTGCTCGAGTGCGACACTGCTGGTGTTATCTTTTACTTTAAATAGATCGCGAATATGGGCGACCGGCCGCTGATTCACCAAGGCACTGTATTGCTGATAATCTTCATAGCTGCCGCTACGTACCGCTTTTTGCAGCGTTTGTACCACATCCGGGTTATAGGCGTGGTATTCACCATCGTGCACGTATTTCAGTAAACCACCATGATTCATTGGCTTGCGCTTTAACCAGGCAATATTGGCCAGTTGCTGCACGTCTTGCTCAAAATCAGTAAAACCGGCGCCACTAATCCGTGACGGGATATCGGCAAAGCATTGCTGCATCACTTCCTGATTAATGCCCACGGCTTCAAATAAATTTGAGCAGCGATAGCTAGCCACGGTAGAGATGCCCATCTTCGACATAATTTTATACAGGCCTTTATTAATACCTTTACGGTAGTTTAAAACGGCCTGGCGGGCGGTTAACGGGATATTGCCTTTTTCAACCAGTTGCTCAACCGTTTCATAGGCTAAAAACGGGTAGATGGCGGTAGCGCCTAAGCCAATGAGTACGGCGAAATGATGTGGATCGCGTGCTGCTGCTGTTTCAATAATAATATTAGAATCACAACGTAGCTGAGCATTCACCAGTGCTTGTTGTGCAGCGCCCACTGCCATAGCCGCAGGAATAGGGATTAGCCCCTGAGCGATGCGACGATCCGTTAAGATCACCAGCACCACCTGTTGCTCCCGCACTGCTTCAACAATATTGGCACAGAGTGTGGTGACGGCGTCTTGCAGGCTTTGTTTTGCCGGATCAAAGTTAAGCGAGAAAATCTGGTGTTTATAGTATTTTTCTTCCGCTTGCTTTAGCTGCTTGAGATCGGAATACATTAACACCGGCGATTCAAATTGGATCCGCCGGGCATAGCCGGCAGTTTCTCTAAAGACGTTGTGCTCACGGCCAATACTGGTCGCCAGAGACATCACGTGTGCTTCGCGTAACGGATCGATAGGTGGGTTAGTCACCTGAGCAAATTGCTGGCGGAAATAATCAAACAGCGTACGTGGTTTGCGTGATAGCACAGCCATCGGGGTATCATCCCCCATAGAGCCAACGGCTTCCTGCGCATCTTTGGCTAGCACCGTCACTACCTGATCAATTTCTTCATAGCTATAGTTAAATAGCTTATGCATCACCAGCATTTCGTCGTCGGTAAAGGCACGTTTACCTATTAAGTCGGTTTCGTATTGCTCGTAGGGGACTAAACGCTGCACGTTGTCGTTAAGCCAACTGCGGTAGGTATGACGCTGCATCAAATCGACGTCAATTTCATCTGAGCGCCAGATTTTGCCGGTAGTGGTATCAATGGCCAGCATTTCGCCAGGGCCAACCCGGCCTTTTTCGACCACTTCATCTGGCGTGTAGTCCCAAATACCGACTTCTGAGGCCAGCGTAATTAACTTATCGCGGGTAATGACAAAGCGGGCAGGGCGCAAACCGTTTCTATCCAGGTTACAGGCCACATGCTGACCGTTGGTTAATACAATACCGGCCGGGCCATCCCAGGGTTCCATATGCATGGAATTAAATTCGTAAAAGGCCTTTAGGTTATCGTCCATCACCTTATTACCTTGCCAGGCTGGCGGCACTAACAAGCGCATAGCACGGAATAAATCCATACCGCCAGCGAGCAATAACTCTAGCTGGTTATCGAGTGAGCTGGAATCCGAGCCCGTTTGCCCAACAAAGGGCGCTGCGTCTTGTAAGTCAGGTAATAACGGCGAAGCAAATTTATATTGGCGGGCGCGGGCCCACTGCCGGTTACCGGTAATGGTGTTAATTTCACCGTTGTGTGCCAAGAACCGGAAGGGCTGCGCCAGCTTCCAGCGCGGCATGGTATTAGTAGAGAAGCGCTGATGGAAGACACAAATGGCCGTTTCCATCCGAATATCGGCCAGGTCGAGATAATACTTCGGCAGATCGGCCGGCATCATCAGGCCTTTAAACACGGTAACTAAGGATGAAAAACTTGGAATATAGAAATCTTCATCGGCAGTAAGCTGTTGTTCAACGCGACGGCGCACCATATATAAGCGGCGTTCCAGATCATGATCACCCCAACCATGCGGGGCATTAACAATAACCTGTTCAATCTGTGGCATCGAATCCAGCGCTAAAGGCCCTAACACCGCCACATCTACTGGTACTTTACGCCAGGCTACCAGCGTTAGGGTTTCACGGGCGATTTCTTTATTAATGATATCCTTTGCCAGCGCCGCTTTTACCGGATCCGGACTTAAGAAAATCATGCCAACGCCATACTTTTTGGCCAGGTTCCAATTGTTTTCGTCTGCTAAAGCCCGAAAAAAGCTATCGGGTTTTTGCATTAATAAACCACATCCATCGCCGGTTTTACCGTCGGCAGAAATGCCGCCGCGATGCTGCATGCGATCCAAACCATTAATGGCCGTTCTGACTATGCGGTGACTGGCGACACCCTCTAGGTGCGCAATCAGCCCAAAGCCACAGTTTTCTCTTGCCTGACTATGCTGATACAACGCCATGACACGCCTCCAAACTTATCCTGAAGTAAATAATTATTTATGTTTTTTGAATTATTATTCTTTTTATTGTTTTTGCTATTGCTGCAAGAAAATACCTTTTGTTCTGGCAGAGGTCAATGTGCTGCGGACGTTAATTTGATTTTTTTAGCCGTCTATACATTTAGAGGTTACCAGATATACCGATATTTTGGTTAAATTGCAAGCGCGATTTTTCCTATGGATGCGGCATAAATACTGTGTTTCCGTTTGATTTCAGCGGAAAATGCCTTGCTAATCTGTTTTCGCTTTTCTGCATTTTTAATCTGTAGCGTGTGTAAGAAACTGAGCTTGAGCTGAGTCTGTGTTATTTAACAGCTAACAGCAAATAATTATGCGTAATCGTATTGGTAATAAATCACTGTTGTTATCAGCTATTCAGCGCCGTCAACATTGGCAAGCAGGCGAATAACCGGTACTCTAGCCGCATTTCAAGCGTTATTCAGTTTAGAGCCTGTTTGTCTTTTTAGCGAATCTGTGCAGGCTAAACAGTGCCATATATAGCAGTGCGAGCCGCCGCTTGTTTTTACAGTAGGAAAGGTTGTTATGCAAAACCCAGTACACCCACAGGTAAGAGCTTTTGCTAGTCGAGTCCGACAGTGGGGCCGTTGGCAACTTGGGGCATTGCTGATCGTACTGATATCCACTTTGGTTTTATTGAGTTATCTGGCTTACACGGCCGTTTTTGCCAGAGAAGTGGTATTGCATGAGTTGCAACTATTACTCATCTATATCGTACCGATGTTGTCTACGGTGCTGGCAGTCGTGTTTTATCTGGTGTTAAAGCTTGATGCTGCTTTACGTTTTGTGGATGAGTCGGCCCAGGCCGAGCGGCAACTTAATCAGTCGATGCAGGATAGTATTCGGCAACTCAATTACGAAATTGAAGAGCGGAAAAAGGCGTTTCAAGCAAAACGCCGAGCGATAGAAGAGCTACGCAGAGAAATCAGTGAGCGGCGTAAAACTGAACATGAGTTAGCAGAGCAAAGCTTGTTGATCCGCTCGATAGTGGATAGCTCGCCCGATCTTTTTTATTATCGTGACGAAAAAGGCTTACTAGCCAGCTGTAATAAAATGTTTGAAAGCATCATGGAAAGGCCAATGTCTGAGCTGATTGGTGAAAATCTGGCTAAGCTCTATGCTGCCGATAGCCCACAAGCCGCTATTTTATCGGAATATGAACAGACTGCTCCCGAAACGGAGTTAACCCTTGATATTGAATTTAAACAGCATGACGGCGTCGTTAGCTGGTTTGAAATGCGTCACTTGCCTTTTTACGACAGACAAGGCCGCTATATAGGCTTATTAGGCTTTGGCCGTGATATTACTTCACGTAAGTTGGCAGAGCAGGCGCTGGAAAAAGCTTATCAGGACAAGGGGCAGTTTATTGCAACCCTTAGCCATGAACTACGGACACCCTTAAATGGTATTGTTGGTTTGACTCGTCGCTTATTGGGGAGTGCGCTGGATACTGAGCAATTTAGCTGGGCTAATACTATTTTCACCAGTGCTGAAACGCTGGGCAATATTTTCAACGACATCATTGATCTGGATAAGATTGATCGTCGTGAATTAGACATTATTTATCAAAGCGTACACCTACAACGTTTTTTACAGGATATCGCTAACTTTGCGCAGTTAATTTGTCAGCAAAAAGGGCTGGATTTTGTGATGAACAGTGAAGGAGAGCTGGACTGTTATTTATTATTAGACGCTACCCGTTTGCGCCAGGTTTTGTGGAACTTACTGAGCAATGCCGTTAAGTTTACCAGTACGGGACGGGTCAGCCTGCAATGTCAGCTTACTGATGAGCAATTAACCATTACTGTAAATGATACCGGTATTGGTATTGCCGGACATGAGTTGGAGCGGATTTTTGATATGTACTACAAGTCGCAGGATGGCCAGCGGCTCAGTATTGTCGGGTCTGGCATTGGTTTGTCGGTGTCCCGTTCGTTGATCGAGGCGATGTCTGGCAACATCAGTGTACAAAGCGAACGCGGTGTCGGTAGTAGTTTTGCGCTTTGTTTACCGGTGGTACAAGCCAATGCTCCAGAGCAAACGCCTAGTGTGAACTGCCCGCCATTAACTATTTTACTGATTGAAGATGTACCGCTGAATGCCGACATTGCCATCGCCTTATTGGAGCAGCGCGGGCATAGCGTAGTGCATGCTGAAACCGGGGAAGATGCACTGGCCTTGTTGGAAACGGAAGACGAACTGGATCTGGTCTTGTTAGATATGCAATTACCTGATATGGACGGCGATGTTATTGCCAGATATATCCGCTCTGAACCACGGTTGGCTAACCTGCCTGTCGTGATGTTAAGTGCAAATGTCCGCAAAGCACAAGAAGCGCTATCCGATGTTCGATTAGATGGCGTACTTAGTAAACCGCTTAATACCGATAAGCTGGATCATCTGCTGCTTGAATTGTTTTCACCAAGTGTGCTGCGGCGGCAGCAAAAAGCCTTACCATCAACTACTGAAGCCACTATCCAGTCGCAGCGTTCGGCGGTGTTAGATGTTGTTACACTACAAAGCTATCTGCAATCGCTTGGTAGAGAGGGGATGCAGCGTAGTATCAAATTATTTGCGCAGTTATTGCCCGGCTATATCAACAAGTTACTCGAAGCTGCGGTACAACAACAGGAAGCTGAATTACAAAGCAACGCTCATAAATTAAAGGGAGCAGCGGCAGCTGTTGGGCTATTATGGGTACAGGAGCAAGCCAAAAAACTCGAAGAAGCGCCGATGGAGCGGGCAGGCTTGGAACGAAGAATATTAGATTTACATTTTACTGCAGAGCAACACTTGACTGCTCTGCAGCAATATATCGAACAATACTAAATTGCTAAATAGGGGTTATTTGTCAATTTTACCAACAAAGCGGTAACCTTCACCATGAATAGTACTGATTAGCTCCGGGCTATCAATGTCTGATTCAAAGTGTTTACGGATGCGACGAATAGTCACATCAACGGTGCGATCATTTGGCCGTAAATCGCGACCGGTCATATGTCGAATAAGTTGTTCGCGTGTAAAAATTTTCCCTGGGGTATCCAGCATTAAGCGCAGGGCACGGTATTCGCCTTTTGGCAGACGACGAGCGACACCGGTAGGTGAAGTCAGATTGCGACTATTTTCGTCCAGCGTCCAGCCGTTAAATTTCAAAATACTTTTATGTTCTTCAATCACCGGTTGGGCTGAAGTACGGCCTAGCAAGTTGCGGGCACGAATCGTCAATTCCCGTGGGTTAAACGGTTTGGTCAGATAATCGTCTGCACCAATTTCCAAACCGAGGATCCGGTCTACTTCGCTGTCACGACCGGTCAAAAAGATTAGACCAATATTTTCTTTCTGGCGTAGCTCTCTTGCCAGAATCAGGCCATTCTTACCAGGTAAGTTAATATCCATAACGATAAGATTGACTTGATTTTCCTCCAGTTTTTTGTGCATCTCATCGCCATTAATGGCTTCAATCACATCATAACCTTCTCCCTGGAACAGACTCACCAAATTCAATCTGGTAACTTCTTCATCTTCAACGACTAGAATCACAGGTGTTTGCATTGGAGTTAAACCTTATTTAGGAAGTGTAAAAATTAAGCTTGTCAAAGGCTGAAATATTGACCATTGCTTGTCAAATTATCAGTAATTATAAACCAGTGAGGTAATTGTTAACAAGAATTTTGTTAACAATTAGCATATTCTAATTTTTAATGTTCTTTATTCTATAAAAATCAGGTTGTTAGTTATTTAATTTGGATGGGCTTATGCTGCTAACTGGGAAGTCAATATCGATTAGGATGCCGTCACCCAAGCTACTCTCTAGATTGATCTTGCCATTAAGCGCTTGCGTCACAAGATTATAAACCAGATGTAGGCCTAAGCCGCTACCACCTTCACCTCTGCGGGTGGTAACAAAGGGATCAAAAATACGCTTGCGGATATGTTCTGGTACGCCTTTACCGTTGTCCCTATATTGTAAATAGCAGCGGTGCTGCTTTAATTCGACACTTATAGTAATTTCGCCAGCTGTTCCCTCGTCAAAAGCGTGGATCAGGCTATTCATTATCAAATTTATTAGAATTTGGTTTATTGGTCCGGGCTTACTGGTAATAGCCAACGCTTGAGGGCAATTTATGTGTATTTGATGTTGAGTTTTCTTCATGTTAGGGCGTAAAGATAGCAATACTTCATTGATCAGTTGTTGCATATTAAACTGGCGCAAACTTTCATTAGATTGGTCTACGGCTACCTGTTTAAAGCTACTAATTAAGCCTGCTGCACGCTCCAGATTACGGTATATAATGCCAAGGTTTTCCTTGCTGTCGCCTAGAAAACGCGCTAATTGCGTGGATGTTAGCTTTTTCTGTTCAAACGCTTGTTCAATTTCATGCACCTTATCTTGTAACAATGTTGAGGCGGTTACACCAAGCCCAATAGGGGTATTCACTTCATGGGCGATACCGGCAACCATTTGGCCAAGGCTGGCCATTTTTTCGGTTTCGACAATTTGGTTTTGATACTTATGCAAGGTTGCAAGTGTATTCAGAAGTTCCTGATTTGATTCTTTTAATGCGGCAGTGCGCTCGTTAATTTTCTGTTCCAGGCTCTGATTTAGTTGGGTGATTTCATGCTCTGCTTGTTCACGTTTATGTAGCTGGTTTTCTATCCGATCCATCATGGTATTAAAAGCACGATTGAGCAGATTGAATTCTTGTAGCTCAGCGGCAGGAGCACGCACCCGGTAATCCTTATTACGTGCAACTTTGTGCACTAAATCAAGCAAGGTGCTAAGCGGTTGGGTAAAGCGCTGCTGTAGTTTCAGCGCAAGTAAATAACTAACGCAAAGTGCTGCAAAAGCAATCAGCACATTGATAATAATTTGCATACGTTGCGAGTTTTGTAGTTCTTCTCGGCTAGCTCTGAGATAAACATACCCCAGCAATTGCTCATCCAGAATAACAGCCTTTGCTTGTTCAATTGTATCGCTACTAATGATCGGGTTAGTTAGTGCTTCTAGCCTGGTCATTTGTGTTGGCCAAGGTCCGGTATCTCTTCTGTTATAGCTGGCAAAAAAAGTAAGCTCTTGCTGCTCCGCCAGCAATTGGTAGATATGCACGTTTTTGATCTCTGGGATGTTGCTGAGAGCACTGAGCCGCTGTTCTTCCCGAAACTTGTTATTACTCAGTAAGCTTGATTGGGCGTTGATAGCCATAATACCAAGTAAGCCAGAGAGTTGCTCTTGTAAGTTCTGTTGCTGTCGTTGGTAGTCCAGATAGTTCGATATTAGTAATGCCACTGCCAAGGTGATACTGCATATCAGCATTACCAACCAAATCAGTGCGCTTTTCATTGAGGCCGTGCGATTTATGCCTATCATCTTCCGTTTTGTATCTCCACGTCCTAGCAACCGTTACTATGATGCTAAACAGATAATGCATTTTTCGCAAAGGTATAGTGGAAAAATTATCAGTCCGGTTTATAGTATTGACGAGTAAAACAGTAATGGTGTGCTGATGGACCTGTGGGAAAGTTATAAAAGTAGTATTTTTTTATGCCATCAGCGGTTAGCCGCAGATATTAATTTTGCCATTATCAGTGCGCAAAACCCGGCAGGGCTTTTAACCTGTCCGGAGTTCAATCTGTTATTAGATAAACAGTTACAAGCACATTTGCAAAAAATCGGCGCACCATATCGTTCGGTGATTGGTGCTGCACCCGATTTTAGTATGCAAGAAAAAAGCTGGATGGTGCTATGTGAAAAAGAACAAGCCATCGCGCTGGCGCGTTTGTTTACGCAAAATGCGATTTACTGGATAGAGCAGAATAAACTGTATTTAGTGCCGGTATTGCTGCAGCAACCAGAAGAATATTTAGGCGTGTTTCAAAACCGAATGATATTACTGCCTTCTTGAGACTACCTACTTGAAAAAGCGTGCTGATATCAACGTTCCCGTCGCAAAATTTGTAGTATCGGCTCGATATCGTGCTGCAACTCGGTTTTAAACTGTTGCCTTAAGCGCAGTTGTGCCAGCCGCTGCTCCGGCGTTTGCGGCTCTTGTAGTAACAGGGAAAAATCAGTAACACAAATACAACGTAAGGCGGGTTTGTCCATGCCGGGTAATTGCATCGCACGGTAAATCTGATTTGGGCAAGGGCTAGTGCGACTGGCTGCTTTGATACAGCCGGTTGCCTCGCTGGCAAGTACTATGTTACTACTCAGAGTAAGTGATAAAAAAATGAAGAGTAGTCTTCTTTGCATAATCCCATCCTGCATTAAATTATAGCCTTGCCATTATAGCCTAGATATTATCAGGGTTTTGTCGCCTGATATATTACAAAACCATGCGCTTTTGCCAGTATTTTTACCTTCCCAAAAGCCTGTTCCAGTAACTGTTGATAGGCCAAATGGTTGTTAGCGACCAGTGTCAAACTGCCGCCTTTTTGCAACCGATTAACGCTTTGAGCAATAAAGGCTTCGCTAATGCTGTAGTCGGTTTTAATACCGGTATGAAAGGGTGGGTTACTGACAATATGCTTAAAGCTAGCCGGTTCAGTTGGTAAACCATCGGCCGCGACTACGCTGCCTGTAAGTTTATTCGCGGCCAGCGTAGCGATTGTGGCATCTACTGCCAGCATACTGATATCAGAACAGTACAATTCAATGGCTGGCGCCTGTTGTTTTAAAAAGGCACCGATAATACCTGCACCACAGGCAAAATCGAGTACTCTGCCATCTTCGATATGTGTCAAATGCTGCAACAATAAGGCAGTGCCAAGATCCAGTTTACCGTGATTAAATACGCCCGGCAGAGAACACACTTTTAACGGCTGGTTGCTTAAGGTCAGTGAGAACTCACTTAGCCTGGTAGCTGGCTGGGTTGTTAAATCACCGGTTAGCGAAAACCATAAACAGTGTTTGGCATTATCCAGCTTGTGCGCGTGCAACCCAAGCTTATCAGCATGATTAGCTAAGCTTTTGATACCCCCTTTATTGTCACCTACTACATAGATGTTAGCACCAGCTGTTAATGCACCGCTTAACAACTGCAATGTACCTGGCAGTTGTTCTTTGCTTTTGGGGTAAAACACCACGGCGGTATCAAATTGTTCAGTAAATTGCGGTTGTGTCGCAAAATAAACCGTTGCGCCGGCTTGTTGCCATTGGTTTTTAACGGCGGCATCGGTGGTAAAACAACTAAAAGCACTTAGGCTATTAAGCTGACGCGGCAGTTGGTCCGCTTCTGGCTCAACAAACAACACCTTGCCGGTTAAATCGGCCAGGTTGCGTAAAATAAGCTGACTGGTGTTAGCGAGCATTAACTTATCCTTTTAAACATTAAGTCCCAAACACCATGCCCAAGTTTTTGGCCGCGTTGTTCAAATTTGGTCAGTGGCCGGTGTTCCGGGCGCTCAACATAATCGGCAGTCGTTGACAGATTTTCAAAACCCTCAGCAGCGCTCATCACCTCTAGCATATGTTCAGCGTAGTTTTGCCAGTCAGTTGCCATATGAAACACGCCGCCAATTTTGAGTTTGCTGCGCAGGGCCTGTACAAAGTCGGGCTGCACGATACGTCTTTTATGATGGCGCTTTTTATGCCAGGGATCCGGGAAAAATAGTTGCACGGTGTCTAAGCTTTGCTCGGGGATCATCTGTGCCAGTACTTCTACCGCGTCGTGTTCAAATACTTTTAGGTTGCTAAGCCCTTCTGCTTCGGCTTCGGACAGGCAAGCACCTACACCTGGTCTATGCACTTCAATACCAATAAAATCTTGTTCCGGGGCTGCTTTTGCCATAGCAACTAAGGATTTACCCATGCCAAACCCAATTTCCAGTACCCGTGGTGCGCTGCGGCTGAACACCTGATCCAGTGCGAGTTGAGCGTCCTGATAATCGATACCGTACTGTGACCAGTAGTTCTCCAGAGCATGCTGCTGGCCTTTGGTTAAGCGCCCTTCGCGCAGCACAAAAGAACGAATACGCCGTAAATAAGGCGTTGTTGCGTTGGTGTCTTCTATGCTGTCTTGTGGTGGCGTGTTGGCCTCTGTACTCATGCTCTGCTCCGATACAATAAAATAGCGGCGTATTATCCTTGGAATAAGCGTTAAGCTCAACCTAATAAAATCAATGCTATCTGGTAAACTAGGCCAGAGAACAGCATTTGATAAAAACATCCGGATTTAGGAGCATAACTTTGCAGCACGCAAGCTGGTTTAGCGAACAATTGGTAAAGTGGTATCGGCAGCATGGTCGTAAAACGCTGCCATGGCAATTAGACAAGAGCCCCTATAAAACCTGGTTATCAGAGGTGATGTTGCAACAAACGCAAGTTGCCACAGTGATCCCTTACTTTCAGCGTTTTATTGCGCGTTTCCCCGATGTGACGAGTTTAGCCGCTGCACCTGTGGATGAGGTATTACATTTATGGACCGGGCTAGGTTATTATGCCCGAGCACGAAACTTACATAATGCCGCCAAAAAAATAGCCAATGACTATGCTGGCGTATTCCCTACTGCATTTGCCGATGTATTAGCCTTACCTGGCGTGGGGCGCTCAACAGCCGGCGCAATATTATCTTTGTCGCAGGGACAGCATTACCCCATTTTAGATGGTAATTGTAAGCGGGTACTCGCCCGGTTTGCTGCCATTGCTGGTTGGCCGGGGGAGAAAGCGGTTGAGCAGCAATTATGGCAACTGGCTGAACAGCTTACCCCTGCCGCCACAGTAGCCGAATTTAATCAGGCCATGATGGACCTAGGTGCCTCGCTCTGTAGCCGAAGTAAGCCGCGCTGCGGTGAGTGTCCGTTAAAATTACATTGTGTGGCAGCGCTACGCGGCGAGCAAACACTGTACCCGGGCAAAAAGCCGAAAAAAACGCTGCCTGAGCGGCAAAGCTTTTGGCTGTTATTGCGCCATCAACAGCAGGTTTGTTTAGTGCAGCGTCCAGCCACGGGTTTATGGGGCGGTTTATTTGGTTTTCTTGAGTTCGCCAGCGCCGCAGAGCGTGAGCAATACCCGCTATTACATAACTTAAAGGTCAAGCAACAGCAGGAATTGCCCGCTTTTCGTCATACTTTTAGCCATTTTCATTTATGGATCCAGCCATTACTGCTAGAACTAAAGACATTACCGCTGTTAGTACAGGAGCAATCGGCCGCCAGTTGGTTTACAATATCGGCCATGCCTGAAGTGGGGTTGTCTGCGCCAGCTAAGCTATTGCTAGAGCAACTGGCCACGCATTCATTTGATTAAGGATTTGTATTATGAGCCGTACCGTTTATTGTCAGTTTTTGAAAAAAGAAGCGCCAGGTCTGGATTTTCAGTTTTATCCGGGCGAGCTGGGCAAAAAGGTTTTCGACAATATCAGTAAAGAAGCCTGGGCCCAGTGGCAAACCAAGCAGGTGATGCTGATTAATGAAAAAAAGCTCAATATGATGAATCTGGAACACCGCAAGCTGCTGGAAGAGCAAATGATAGCTTTTCTGTTTGAAGGGCAAGATGTAGAAATTGAAGGTTACAAGCCAAAAGCTTAAGCCGCTGGTTACTTTATAATATCAGTTAAACTGATTAATGGACTTTTATGGCTCGCCGTTTGCCGCCACTTAATGCACTGAAAGCCTTTGAAACCGCTGCCCGCCATCTTAGTTTTACCAAGGCAGCGGAGGAGATGTATGTCACGCAGGCGGCCATTAGTCATCAGATTAAAGCGCTAGAAGATCATCTCGGTCTAAAGTTGTTTATGCGTAAAAATCGCGCTTTGCTGCTCACTGAAGAAGGGCAGAGTTATTTTTTAGATATTAAAGAGATTTTCTTGCAGCTGCACGAAGCGACAGAAAAGCTGCTGGCGCGTGGCGCTAAAGGGTCATTAACCGTCAGTTTACAGCCAAGCTTTGCTATTCAGTGGTTAGTGCCGCGCTTAAACCAATTCAGCGAACAGCACCCGGATATTGATGTGCGCATTAAAGCGGTGGATTTGGATGAGGGCTCGCTCACCGATGATGTTGATGTGGCTATCTATTATGGCCGTGGCAGCTGGCGTAATTTACATGCTGATAAGTTACATACCGAATACTTGTTGCCGGTGTGCTCGCCCTTATTGTTAAGCGGGACTAAGCCGCTACAAGAGCCTACTGATTTACGCTTTCATAATTTATTACATGATGGTTCTAGACGGGCCTGGAAGGCGTGGTTTACTACGCAGGGTTTTAAAAACTTTAATGTTAATCAGGGGCCTATTTTCAGCCATTCCTCTATGGTATTGCAGGCGGCCATACATGGTCAGGGCGTGGCGTTGGCGCATAATGTGTTAGCGCGACCGGATATAAACTCTGGCCGTTTAATAGTGCCGTTTAACCATGTATTAATTAGTAAAGACTCTTACTATCTAGTTTGCCGGGAAAGCCAAACTGAACTGGGTAAAATTACTGCATTCAGACAGTGGATGCTGGATATGGTATTAGCTGAGCAAGCAGATTTTGCCGAGCAGCAATTTACCAACGCTGTTGCTCTGGATGATTAGGGCAAAAGGACTAAGATGAAAGCGCATTTGCTGCTCACCCACGGTGCGGGGGCCTCCTGTCAGAGTGATTTTATGCAGCAACTGGCGATCGCATTGCGCGCAGAGCAAATTAAGGTAACGCTGTTCAATTTTAGCTACATGCAGGCGCGTTTTACTAGCCTGACGAAAAGGCCACCGCCGAAAGCCGTCTTATTAGTGCCAGAGCTAACGCAGGCTTTGGCTGAGCTAACGACTGATCTGCCGCTTTTTATTGGAGGTAAATCGATGGGTAGCAGAGTGGCTTCATTATGGGCGGCACAGCAAGGTAAGGAACTTAGTTCTGTTGATAACAGTAATGAAAGTAAGATCCGCGCAGTTTTTGCTTATGGTTATCCCTTTCATCCTCCCAGAAAAGATAGCTGGCGTACTGAGCATTTTGACGCATTAAAGATACCATTACACATTATGCAGGGCGAGCGTGATCCCTTTGGCTCCAAGCCTGAACTTGCCGACAATAAAGAATTACAACAGATGGTCTGGCCAAACGTAACAGTGAACTGGCTGCCAACGGCAGACCACGATTTTAAGCCCCTAAAAAGTAGTGGCTTGACCCAAGCTGAACTGATCCAACAGGCGGCTAAACTCACTAGTAGGTATATTGATGCTGTTATTACAAAAAGCGAGTAAAAGTTTAGCTGCGCTCTATGGCGCTGCCGTGGTTGGCTTAGCTGCTGCCCTAATGCATTTATGGCAGGCAGAGTTAAGCAGTGAGGCAACCGGCCGGGTATTAGCAGCCCTTGGCATGCTGGCATTTCATGCTCTGGCGCTATTGCAGCTGTCTTTAACTGGCCGCTTAATGCAGCTTACGGCGGTACTCTGGCATCTGGGGATTTGGTTATTTTGTTATACCTTACTGGCCGGTGTGTTTCAGTTGCCATTACATTTCTCTGCTTTGGCGCCTTATGGTGGCCAAAGTTTTATTTTAGGTTGGCTGGTGTTGGCAATAGCTCTCTGGCGCAGGAATTAATATGAAACAATTACTACTTTATTGTCGCGCCGGTTTTGAAAAAGAGTGTGCTGCGGAAATTCAGCATACAGCCTCTTTGCATAATGTATTTGGTTACTGCAAGTTAACTGCGGACAGCGCCTACGTTATTTTTGAAGCCTATGATGCAGACAGCTTAGCGCAGTTTTATCGTGACTATCCGTTTGAGCAATTTATCTTTATCCGCCAATGGAGCCTGCTGCTTGCTGACCTGCTTGAGTTGCCACCGGCAGATCGGATAGCGCCGGTAATCGCCGCCGCGCTTAGCGCTGAACTCAGTAGTTGTGGTGAAATTAGAGTGGAGTATCCGGAAACAAATGACGGCAAAACACTATCAACTCTGGCGCGTAAACTCACGGTGCCACTGCGCCAGTCATTGCGACAGGCCGGGGTGTTATTGCCAAAAGAGCAAAAACGGGCACCTGTGCTACATTTGTTTTTATTAACTGGCCAACAGGGGTACGTTGGCTTGTCGTATCCGGAAAACAATAGCCCGCTGGAAAACGGTATTATGCGGCTGAAATTCCCTAACGAAGCGCCAAGCCGCAGTACCTTAAAACTTGAAGAAGCCTTTATTCAGTTTATTCCCAAACATGAGTGGGACAAGCGCTTGTCTGGTGGTATGAACGCGGTAGATCTTGGTGCCAGCCCGGGTGGCTGGACTTATCAGCTGGTAAAACGCAGCATGATGGTCACCGCGATTGATAACGGCCCTATGGCTGAGTCATTAATGGAAACTGGCCAGGTGCGCCATTTAATGGTAGATGGTTTTAAGTACGAGCCACAGAAAAAGAATAACCACTGGCTGGTTTGCGACATGATAGAGCAACCGCAAAGAGTCGCAGAGCGCATTGCTGATTGGCTAATCAATGGCTGGTGTCAGGAAACCATATTTAACCTTAAACTGCCAATGAAAAAGCGCTATGAAACGGTAACAGACATTTTGCAGCAACTTGAGCAACGTCTGGTAGAGGCCGGTATCAAATACCGGCTGCAGGTTAAACATTTATACCATGACAGAGAAGAAGTTACGGTGCACATACAAAATCTGGTGCAACGTTTCTAATCAGCCGACCCGCGGGCTGCAACGCGTAGCGCTGGATAAGTAGTGCCGGAAATAGTGCCATAAAAGTAGCGCTGAATTAGTCAGCGCTTAACTCTACTGTTACCCACACCAAGCGATGATCCGAACTGACGCCGCGTGAACCAACAAGCGAGTAAAGTGGGTCGGCTTTTGCTGGCCAGAAAACACCACTATCTTTTAACACAAAACCAGCTTTGGACGGCAGCACATAGTCAGCGCGCATCCGCCACTCAGCGGTATGAAACGCTGCGTTAGGGTTATCCGGTGTATGTTCTGCACCACCCAGGCTAGCTGGCGGCATACTACTGTTAATGCGTGGATGGTTATATAGCATGCTAATACCATTATTTAAGGCATTGCCTTCATTATCAGCTGAAGCGTTCTGATCGCCCAGCAGCACAAAGCGGGCGTTTTCTGCTAAACCGCCTTTGAGGCCGTTATCATCGTAAATATAGCTCGCTTGTTGCGGCGTTAAGTAATCGGCCCAGAAACGGATTTCATCATGGTTACGTTTGCCGTTACGATTCTCGGGGCCATCAAATACCGGCGGGGTGGGATGGCTGGCTAAGATATGAACCATATTGCCATTAATATTAACCGGAACATCCCAGTGCGATTTAGACGAAAGGGGAAACTGCTGCCAGGCTTCGTTGCTGTACCAGGGGGAACCGTCTGCTTTTACCGTAGGCAAATAACCGGGCATATCCCGCCACTTAAAGTGCTGGAAAGTTCGAATATTGGCTGTATCAATAGGGTAACGAGATAACAGCACCATGCCATACTGCCCCGGATAAAAGCCAAATCCCCAGGCATCAGCACCGACACCGGTTGCTGTACCATCATTGTCTAAATCAAAGGGGCTGGGCTGGCCGGTATTTACCGTGCTGTAATAGTAATACGGGTAATCAATAGCTTCACTGCCAGTTTGCGCTTGATTTAGATAGTTTTTAATAAAGGCTTCGATACCGAGTTTGGGATCGTCAATATAGTCAAATTCATTCAATAACAGAAT